>WNFW01000806.1_pt1 | contig 23882 bp, 15 predicted proteins | sample 5400131 | NCBI WGS metagenome assembly WNFW01 (sample SAMN13153362, study PRJNA577476) | soil metagenome | isolation source: 20 cm soil or saprolite under grassland replicate 1 | place: USA:California | collected 2016-06-15 | reverse complement strand
GAATGTGTGTTGGGACAATGGCCAATGTACCGCCTTGAGCTCATCGACCAACACATGTAAGCTTGTAAGATTGCTATTGTACAGCTCTATTGGATTGACACACCAATTCTCCATTCCTGTTTCTCTAAAAGCTCATCAAAAAACTCCCGCGCATTTTGCGCGATATGTGCGCGCTATTTCATAATAAATAAACACCTTCACAAAAAATTGAACGATAGGAACATGGGGCGATTGTGCTACCCTGGAGTCACCACTCATCTCAGGTCTTTCCCATTTGGCACCCGATAGTTGGTGGAACCACAGGATGGGAACATCAGGTGGAAATGTAAGCGCATGGTGTATAATGATTGGGAAATCAATAGCTAGCGTAGGCGCTTGAGTGTAAGTGCCTGCGCTTTGGGAAAGAACTGTGTATCAAAGGAAGGTAGAAGAAATTAGATGCGTGATATATTACCAGATGTTGAGCGATGGCGAGAACGTGGTGAACGTGTGGCTGTAGCCACGGTAGTAACGATGTATGGTTCGGCACCACGAAGACCAGGTGCGAAGCTAGCAGTGAGTGAGAGTGGAGAATTGTCGGGTTCGGTGAGTGGGGGTTGTGTTGAACCAGCAGTTGTACATTCAGCAATGGAGGTGATCGAGACAGGAGAGCCGCAAATGCTGGAATTTGGTATCAGCGAAGAGGAAAATTTCGAGAAAATTGGGCTATCATGCGGTGGCACGATTCATGTGTTTGTTGAACGGTTGGATTGGTGAGAAGCTTATGAGTGGACTCTATGAAGAGATCAGGGACCTGCTGAACCAGGAAAAGGGTGTGGCAATGGCAACAGTGGTGCGTGGGGAGAAGCATGTAGGAGCAAAATTGCTGGTATTCCCGGATAAGAGTACGCATGGGACATTGGGTGATGCAGCGCTGGATGCCCTGGTGGTTGAAGATGCTCAGCGGACAATCTGGACAGGAGACGCAGGGACGCATACCTATGCGGTCGAGGAGACGAGCGGAGCACTTGCATTTGATGTCTTCATCGAGGGGTTCCCGCCTCCACCTACCCTGGTGATTGTGGGCGCTGGCCATATCGCTATTCCACTAACCACGTTTGCAAAGACACTGAATTACAGGGTGGTAGTGGTTGATGCGCGCTCAGCTTTCGCCACGCGAGAGCGTTTTCCGCTTGCAGACGAGTTGATCGTTGAATGGCCCGATGAGGTGCTAGAAAAAATGGACTTATATCCATCTACCTCTGTCGCGGTGTTGACGCATGATCCGAAATTTGACGAGCCTTCTTTAAAGATAGTGTTGTCTCGTGAAGTAGGTTATGTGGGAGCTGTGGGTAGTCGCAAGACAAAAGAAGAGCGTGATGAGCGGCTGAGAAAACAGGGATTAACAGAGGAGCAAATCGGGCGTATCCATGGGCCTATTGGGCTCAATATTGGTGCAACGTCGCCGGAAGAGATGGCACTGGCTATTATGGCTGAAATTGTGGCGACGCGGCATGGGAAGGATGCTTCTGATGTGCTCGATTGGAGTAAGAAGTGAGCTACCAGGGCGACGCAAGCGTGCTGATAAGGGTTGCAAAGGAAGGTGATTGTGGTGTGTAGGGCACCAGGGCGACGCAAGCGTCCCCACCCAGCATCCCCACAGCCCCCGCCCCTACCAATGGAGGGGATTTAGAATTGGGATGCAACTTGTAGAGATGTGCTTCGTTATATAGATAGTAATGTGATATGTGTGGGTGGAGAGGGTATATGATTTTTATTATATTAATTTGTTTAAGAATTTCCATAAAATGAATTGAAAGTACTGAGAGAGGAATTATTATGCGCACATGTGAGTTTTGTAGGTCTGAGATTCCGGATAATGCCACTTTCTGTGGGATTTGTGGGAGGGAGGTTAGAAGTTTGCCTCAATCAATGAGAGGAAATGGCAATGCTGTTGGACCGGGGCAGAATATTCCTGGTTCAGGATCTGCATGGCGCTCGACTCGCAAACCTTATCAGTTTCCTCCTCAAGCATATCAAGAACAAAAGCAGGCAGATGTGCCGACGGTTGCAAATTCACCTCGCGCTTCTGTAGCTTCTCCAATTCAGCAAGTTCCATATAATCCTCCACCTGCATCGGTGAACCCAGGCGCTCAAAGATATCCTTCGGCACAACCTCAACCACCACTGTATATCGGAGATTCTAAGCCACCAAAGAGAGGAATGGGGAATTTATCTAAGCCAAAACGTAGGGGTAAAGGTTGTTTAATAAGCGCAGCAGTAGTGCTATTAGTGTTGTTCATTTTGGGCGCAATTACTATCCCAACAGCTCAGAAAGTACTGGCTTTCGGTTCTGCTATCTCTACACAATCACCGCTCAGCACTCAAACAGGTTATATGGGTACGAGTGACCGCGTGAATATATTGGTAATGGGTTATGGTGGCAGCGGCCATGATGGAGCATACTTGACGGATTCGTTGATGGTGATGAGTTTGATGCCGCAAAATCATCATACTACGCTAATTTCTGTTCCGCGTGACCTATGGATACAGTATCCTCCAAATTCTGGAAATTATACGAAGATTAATGCGGTTTACACCCTGGCTTCAAAAAGTAATGCTGATGCGGTAGCGGGTGGAAATGCGGTTGCACAGAAGGTGTCGCTGGTGACGGGACAAGATGTCAAATACTGGATGACCATCAATTTCGCTGGATTTCGCGATTTCATTAATGCTATTGGTGGTGTTGATGTAAATGTACCAGACAGTTTTAAAGCTCATTACCCTGCGAATGACGATCCCTCGATTAATGCAAGCTGGAAAACGGTGCAATTTACTAAGGGATTGCATCATATGGATGGTGAGACCGCTATTGAATATGCTCGCGCTCGGTATGTGATTGATAATCCTGCGGAGGGTACCGATTTTGCCCGCTCGGCACGCCAGCAACTGATTATGAAAGCTGCGCTCACAAAACTGAGGGATTGGCATACGTGGCCCAGTTTCTTTAACGCACTGGATGCTCTGAAACATACCATTTACACCAATATGTCGCTGGCTGACCTTGCAATGTTTGCTTTGAAAATGGACTTAAACAATGCGCATCGTATTGGATTGAGCTTTTCAAATGTCTTGATGGATAGCAAGTCGAATGATGGCCAGGATATTCTATTACCTCAGAACGATAACTGGAATTTAATCAAGACGTATATTAATCAGCAATTGTACAATTGAGGAGAGGGTAATTCTTCCCCTCTCCTCCCCACCCAGGGGGAAAGGGAAAGGTGGGAGTCCGCTGTTGCATCCCCCAGATGCGCCCAACACTGACTACTTACACTGCATACAATCGCAACACAAGTGAGGTGGTTGGATTAGAGGCGTTCGATTTACCTCCAGGTGTTGAAGCTGAAGCGGCACTGAGACTTCTTGAACCACTTGAGCGACGACGCTTAGTAGAATCTCCACATGTGATCCATGTTTTTGACTGGGGCATTGATGGATCACGCGTTTATATTGCAACTGATCCTCCACGGGGTATCTCGCTACGCGCGGTACTGGACAATGAAACTCTCGATTTGAAGCGGGCTGTTGAGATGACTAAGCAGATGGTGCGGGGGCTGATTGCATTGCAAGCACATAGTATAGAGAATATAGATATGCGTCCCCAACTGATTACCGTGGATATAGTGGAGGATACAGACCGCGTGCAGCTCGATGACGCGGGATTGCGCTTATTGCTCAAACAGTTGGGATATACATATGATCAACAGCGTGACGATATCGGTTTCTTTGATCCACGTTATATGTCTCCTGAGTTTATTCAAGGTGGACGGACAGGTTCCTGGAGCGATGTTTATCAAGCAGGGTTGGTGCTATTTGAGTTGATTACAGGGCGGCCCCCTTTTGTTGGGCGAACTGCTGTTGAGACACGTTCATTGCAATGTAATGGTGCGATACCCCAAATGATACATTTTAGACAGGATACACCTCAAGCCTTACAAGACCTGGTGGATCGGGCGCTGGCGAAGGAGCCTGCACAGCGCTTTTTCGATGCATCGACATTATTTGAAGCGTTAGAGGCATTGCCAATACGATATGAGTCTATACCTAGTTCTTTAACTCCCTCAGGAAATGCATTGCCGATAGTGGATAGTATGTTAAGAAATGATGAGATCACTTCTGCTCCTCATGATAGAGATGTTGCTTTAGAAAACACTCTTGATGTGGAGGGAGGTAGAGTGTATGCCTATTTAAACTTTGAGGAAGAAGGTGTGGAGACACACCGATTTGCCATTAAAGATACATATGTAGTAGTAGGGCGAGTTGATCCGAAAAGAGGATTAAAACCCGAGGTTGATCTCACCTCGATTGATCCAGGTATGACGGTTTCCCGACAGCATGCTCGTATTCGTTTTTGGAAGACCTTTTTCTCTATTGAGGATTTGAAGAGCCGAAATAAAACGCGATTGGGCGATTTGACACTAACACCCTTGAAAGCAGAATTGTTGCAGGATGGTGATGTATTGCATTTCGGATCAGTGCGGGTGATATTTAAGGCATTAGATCCAGGATAATCTGAGGCGTTGGAGCACACGCTTGACTGGTCCTTGTTTCCAAAAGTCTTCAACGCCAAGCAAGCGTGTAGCACGAATGTAGACAATAAGACCAACTACCAACTCAATCGATAGCTTGATGATTGCAAGCAAAGTGCCACCGAAGCCCAGACGTTGATCGCTTGTCGTCACAAAAATGTGGTCAAGTACGAAATGGAGAATCAGCAGCGCGAAACCCATTATCAAGGCTGCCAGGAGAACGTTCTTGGCAAAAAGCACTAGTTTACGAATTTCGAAGCCCTCGACGTAGTCTTGAAGTAGCCAGAGTAGAGCAAATGCTTCCAGGTTAGCTGCAGTTGCGGTTGAGAGCGCTAATCCACCTAATCCCCATTTTAGTCCCCACCGGTATGCTTGAATGAGTAAGATACTGAGAGAAATTTTGAAAATAAATTGAACAATGCTTACAGTTACCGGTGTTTTCGTGTCTCTAAGAGCATAGAATGAGCGAGTCAGTATCTCGACCATAGAAAACCCGATCAGTCCTATAGCGAAGAATGCGAGAGGAATGGAAGTGCTGATCGCGCTGTCCAGGTTGTAAGCTCCATGTTCGAGTAATACCTGGATGATAGGTAGACCAAGAACAATTAATCCAATGCTCGAGGGAATCGATAAGAAAAGAATAGTGCGCAAGGTATCTTGAATGATATTACGAAAGCGATCCATACGGCCAAGAGTGACATTTTCAGCCAGAGTGGGGAAAGCGGCTGTGGAAACAGCCATGCCAAAGATGCCGAGCGGTAATGATATGAGCAAGAAAGCCTGGTAATACTGGGTAATTGAACCACCTGCATTTAGCCCTACTGCTGCAGCCATCAGGAGAATTAAAGCGCGATCAACGAAGATAGAAAAGTAGAGCATAGCTGAATTGAAGGCGCGCGGTACCATCTGGCGAGCGATCTGGATAACAGCTGGATGACGCCAGTCGAAAGAAAAGGTGTAAACCATACCTGCCTTCATGACGCTGGGAACCTGGGCACCGACCATCAAAATTGCGCCGAGGACTACCCCTAGTGTAGCCAGATATGCGGAGAGAGTCAAAGAAGCGGGTGTCCGGTGCAACGTGAGAAACAAGCCAGGAATCAGTCCAGCAATCAAACCAACGTTGTAAAGGACAGTGCCTATAGCTGGACGGAGAAAGTTCTGTTTCGCAAACAGCACGGAAGTGATAATTACTCCTCCACCCATAATGATAGATTGGAGTAGCATGATACGAGAAAGTGAAATAATCAGGCTGAGTTCCTGCGGATTGCTTTGACTCAGACCTGGATTGTAGAGTGGGGCTATCCAGGGTTCAAAGATGAAAATAAGAAATGCAAGACCTGTCATGATAGCAACGATGAGGTTCAGTAAAGAACTGGTAATATGCCAGGCTGTTTTTTCATCGTGATCACCTACAATGTATTGAGTAAATACAGGAATGAATGCAGAGCTAAGCGCTCCCCCAGCGATAACGGTAAAAATCAGGTCGGGTACAAGAAATGCCTGCCAAAAGGCATCAGAAGTGCTCGTTGCACCAAATACATAGGCGAATAACGAGTTTCTGAGGAGGCCAAGTATGCGACTGGCGATAAATGAGCCTGTAAGGATGAGTGTAGCCCGCCCAATGCGAGCTTTTTGTAGCATGCCAGTATCCTGGGCTGGCTCAGCTGCGGAAGGACGTTGTTCATCCATACTGACAGGTGGACTGGATGGGCCTGGTTGTATTATTGGTGGTAAACTGGACGGAGGTACGGGCGATGCCTCTGCTGGGGAGATTGGTACCCCAGATGACATGTGTATGGGTGCTGGTGGCTGCGATACGCTTTGTTGATTCCAGGCAGATACTGGTGGATTAACGGTTGGTGGAGGCATGGCCTTGGATAGGTGCCTCCCGCTTATGCGAGCGAAAAAGCTGGGACTCTCCGTTTTCATGCGACGTTGTTGGCGACGCATACGATCTTCACGGAGTTGTTGTAGACGTGCCTGGCGTAATTGAGGTAGGGGTTGAGATGGCTGAGGAGTGTTTACGTATTGGTATTCCATACCCTGTCCATACCCAAGTGAGGTTCCCATATCCTGTACAGGCTGCTGGTACTGCTGGGGTATTTGTGGAGGTATTGCCTGGGCTGGCTGTGGGTTGATGGGGTGCTGTTGCTGTGGAGGATAGATATGTTGGGGTGGCACAACAGGGGGTTGCTGTTGTTGCTCTATTGGATTTGGCTGATCCTGGTCGTATTGCCATCCATAGTATGGCTTTTGTTGTCCTGGTCGCCCCCGCAGTGGTGGGGGTGGTTGTAATCCTTCGTTTCCCAATGTTTTGCTCGATATGTTGAATGTTTCAAGGAATTATTTTTTGGTGCATAGCAGTTTTGTGTGCAAAGCATATCATACTCATCACGTTCTGGCAACGAGATGAGTATGTTGGCTATCGACATAATTCCCATCTAGTGTGGGGAACCAGGACTGGGCTTGCCCTGTCCCTACATCAAGGGTATCAAGCATCAGATAGTTGGTGGAACTGGAATGAAATGATCGACATAATTCCCATGTCGCTTTTTCCAAATTGGTGGTTGTGCTATACTGATGTCGCTTTTAGGGGGATGAGGGCGAATAGAAGATTGTTTTGAAAAACAAACATTGGGGGAAGATATGTCACTTGTAGGACAACAGCTTGGTCGTTATCGCCTGCTAAGGCTAATAGGAACTGGTGGAATGGGGGAGGTTTATCTTGCCCAGGATCCTGGAATCAACCGACAAGTGGCAATCAAAGTAGTTCGGGTGGAGGCTGTAGATTACGCGAGAAGAAATACGGATACGATACCCGGAATGAGGTCAGTGACCGGGGCAAGATCCATGGGTTTGCAAGATGCTGCTCGTATGTTCCAACGAGAAGCAAAAGCAATCGCAATGCTTGACCATCCAAGTATCTTGCCACTTTATGATTATGGCGAACAAAGCATGAATGGTACGATTCTTACGTATCTTGTTATGCCGTATCGAGAAGAAGGATCGCTGGCTAACTGGCTACAAAAGGGTGGTTATAAGCTCCTCAGGATACAGATCGTTGAGCAGATGTTGCAGCAGGCAGCGGCAGCACTCCAATATGCACATGACCACCAGGTTGTACACCAGGATGTAAAGCCATCTAATTTCTTGATTCGCACGAGTAGGGAAAATCCAAAAAGTCCAGATTTGTTGCTCACTGATTTTGGAATTGCAAAGCTAAGCATGTTTACTAGCAGAGCAAGCCAGAGTATACGTGGTACGCCGACCTACATGGCTCCAGAACAGTGGGAAGGACGCCCAGTTCCCGCAACTGATCAATATGCGCTGGCAGTAATGCTGTACGAACTCCTCTCAGGCCGTCCTCCTTTTCGCGGAACCCCGATGCAAATGATGTATGCGCATGTTAATATGCAGCCACAAGCTCCAAGCACCTTGAATCCACATCTTTCGGCTATCATTGATGCAGTAGTATTACGTGGGCTGGCAAAAAAGCCAGAGGAACGTTTTCCTTCTATCATTGCCTTTGCATTTGCTTTCCGTCAAACGCTGAGGAGTGTTGATGCCTCGATAGCTCTTGGCATTTCCAATCCTGATTTGTTTCTATCTGAAAGATCCCCAATTACTCTTGGCAATAGTGGTTTCAATGCTTCTGCTACTCTGGCTATAAGTGAAGACGAGGCCCGTAATGGTGCAAATCGTAACATAACATTGCCTGGTGGAAGACAGATACGGGTAAGAATACCAGCAGGGGTGAAGGATAAACAGGTTATCAGGGTATTAGATCAAAGTGCTCATACAGGTATTGGTTCAACAGTAAGAGTATATTTGTCGCTGTCAATAATGCCTTCTACGAGTTCGGTCGATCCTCTTCTCGTGGGTGAGAGAATATTGAAGTACGATGATCCTACATCAATTAGTGTAGATCACAAAGTTGTTGCTCATAGTAGCCCTGCAGTACCACTTCAAGACGAGAGAATGTCTACCATTTCTAAGGGGAACGTGATTGCCAATAGTGATGATGCGATAGAATCGAAGATTCCACAAAGCTCTCCACCTGCTAACGATACTGTGAGCCCATCGACGTATACTAGCAAGCAAGTCAGTAAAGACCCACGTAGAAGAATTTCCAAAGCATATCTAATATTTATAGCATTACTGGTAGGTCTACTGTTAGTCAGCAGCGCTGCGTTTTTCTATGCTTTAGGAGCGAGCCATTCAACGACGAATGCGACTGTAACAGCAACTGCAAAGACCAATATGTTTAATACAGCGACGGCAATCACGCGTTCTGGGGCAACTGCAACCGATATTGTACGTGCGACTGCAACAGCAAATGCCAGAGGTGCGAACCCTTATCCTCCGTATCGCGGTGCTTTAGCGCTGAATGATCCTATGGTCAATAACAATCAAGGACATCATTGGCAAGTGTTTAGTGATGGTGCTACTGGAAATTCTTGCAAGTTTGTACATGGTGGGTATGATATGGTTAAAGCACCACAAAATGGAGGTGCATGTTTTGCTAGCGCTACTAATTTCAGAAATTTCACGTACCAAATAGAAATGACTTTTGTAAAAGCTGGACAATCATTTGATGCAGGAGGAATAGCCATTCGAAGTAGTAGAAATAATTATTACTATTTTGAGGTATTTGAGAGTGGACGGTACACATTTGTAGCGTGCACGGGAAATGATTGTAGCCATATACTTGTGAATGGTTTGTCTCAACCCATACCATTGTTCCATAGCGGGCTAAATCGACCTAACATCATTGCGATCGAGGTAAATGGCATCAGTTTTAATTTGTTTGTGAATGGTGTGCATGTTGGTGGGCCAGTGAGTGATGCTCATAACATCTCAGATCATGGGATGATTGGTGTTTTTGGAGTGGCAAATGATGCAACGACAGAGGTCGTATACAAGGATGCGAAAGTGTGGGTGTGACTACTCGCCACGCCTAAAGGCGGGGGCTTCTACGGACAAGCCGAGGCCCTGTAGTCCCAGGGCACGAATATTCACAGCAGCATTGAGGTCTCGATCAAGTTGAACATAACAGCAGGGACAATTGAATATACGGACATCAAGCGGCATCTTCTGGCGATGTCCACACCTGCTACATGTCTGGCTCGTATAGGCAGGATTGACTTTGACGAACGCTCTGCCAGCTTCTTCCGCCTTGCTAGAGAGTTGAGCAAAGAATGCCGACCACGAGGCATCTGCAATGCTTTTTGCCAAATAATGGTTGTGGGTCATGTGGTTGATAGAGAGGTCTTCCACACAGATGACCCCGTAGGAGTTGACGATCTTCCGGCTTTCCTGATGCGTGAAGTTCTCCCGGCGCCAAGCTATCCGTTCATGGACACGAGCAACGACTTTCCGATGCTTGCGTCTCTCAGAAGTACCTTTCGCAAGCTTAGAGTGCTTACGTTGGACTTTGGCAAGGGCTTGCTCTTCCTTACGGAAAAAGCGGGGATTGGCAATCTCACTGCCATCAGAGAGCGTAGCAAACGTCTTGAGTCCCACGTCAATCCCTACCTGTTCTGGACTTTCTGGCAACCGTTCTGGTTCTACCTCACAGGAGAACGAGGCATACCACTTGCCGGTAGACGAGCGATGGATGGTACAAGTCTTGATCTTTCCCTTGATTGGACGGTGATACACCATCTTGATGCTGCCGATCTTAGAGAGGCAGACATGGGTATCATGCGTGATGCGAAATCCGCTTTGAGGGAACGTGAAACTATCATATCTTCCTTTCCCCTTAAAGCGCGGGAACCCAGGGTCTCCGGCATGTTCTTTGCAGCGGCGGAAAAAGGCTTTGAAAGCCAGGTCAACACGCACTGCCACATTCTGCAACACCTGGGAATGCACACTCTCCAGAGAGGGACGTTCCTGTTTCAAGAGAGGGAAGGTGGCTTGTTGCCCATAGAGGGTCAAACCTTTGCCAGCCTTCTCGTAGGTCTGTTTGCGTTTTTCGAGCAAATGATTATACAGCCAACGACACTCTTCCAGGGTCTCATTCAGCTTCTTTTCTTGCTTCTTGGTAGGATAGATGCGATACTGAAACATTTTACGCATGTATTTTTTGTAGCACGAATTGTAGTGTATTGTCAAACGTGGAGCCGCTTCGCGACGCGGCTATCCATCCCCAGCCCTAAAGGGCGGGGCCTTTCGCCGCGTTTCGGTAAGCATTTGACACAAAGCTATAAGGCCTATACAATCCTTGCATTGTGAATATAAGGCGTTAAAAGACATGTGTCATATAAAGGAAATTAACACATGAAGAGGGATATCGTGAAAGCCACGGAGGGCCGATAATGGGAATTAACTTTTTAAGAGGGATATCGTGAAAGCCACGGAGGGCCGATTTATCGGCTCCTACGGATGGTGGAGTGCCCTCATTAATCATTTTATTTAGGAGTTGTAGTAGATATGGAACATCTCAATGCGGTTATACTGGCAGGTGGAAGTGGTACACGGCTCTGGCCACTCAGTACTCCAATTTTTCCTAAACAATTTTTGCCTTTGCCAAATGGTAGGAGTATGATACAGGAAGCGCTGGCACGCGTAGAAGGACTTATATCTCCTGAGCGAGCATGGGTAGTAACCGGTCGTAGTATGATTGAACTGGTGCGAGAACACCTGCCGAGGATACCGACTTCCCATATATTGGGGGAGCCAATGGGACGCAGTACGGCAGCCGCAATAGGTTGGGCAGCTGCAACTATTGCACGTAGAGATCCACAAGCAACAATGATGGTTTTGACTGCTGACCATGTGATTACAAAGATTGATGTGTTCAACCAGGCCTTACGCCTGGCTGAGAAGCTGGCAAGGCAAGGATATCTAGTGACGTTGGGCATTAAGCCAACCGGGCCAGAAACAGGCTTTGGATATATTCGATATGGGACTGCATTGAGCAAAGATTTTGATCACCAGGCGTTTTATGGAGAGCGATTTGTAGAGAAGCCGAACGTTGCGATGGCGCTGTCTTATTTAGAAGATGGTCATTATGTATGGAATAGTGGCATGTTTGTGTGGAAAGTTGAGACAATTCTGGCAGAATTAAAGAAGCATCTTCCCGAATTAGCGCAAAAAATCGATGTGATTGCTGAATCGATGGGTAAAGCACGGGAACAGGCGACACTTGATGAATTATGGCCTACACTGCAGACGATATCTATCGATTATGGCGTCATGGAAAAAGCGAACACGTTTGCGGTAATTCCGGTCGAAATTGGTTGGAATGACGTGGGTAACTGGGAACAATATGCGTCACTTTTTCCTGCAGACCAGGACGAGGTGCGCAGCGTTGGGCATCATGTAGGTTTAGGGAGTAGCAATATATTTGTGTACAATAACACACAGAGGCAGATTTTCACGATTGGATTGGAGGATGTAGTGGTCGTTGAGATGGATGATAAGACGGTTATTTGTCACAAAGATGAGGTGCAGCGAGTGAAGGAACTGGCGGAGAGCCAATTGAAGAAGGCAAAATAGAGACGGTGGGCGACCATAAAGGCCCACCCGACACCACATCATCCGCCCTCGCCCCTGGGGGAAAGTAATGATTGATGCTATAATATTCATCATGCACAATTCTTAATCAGATCGTCAGTGCCACTAATTTAGAAGGAAACGGAGTCTCCTACTATGCTCTCCGAACAGCCTGTTTTTGCCTCTCGTGGTATGGTTGCTTGCGCGCACTATCTTGCTACCCAGGCAGGCTTACAGATTCTCACACAAGGTGGAAATGCTATCGATGCGGCGATAGCAGCCAATGTCGCGATGACTGTTGTATACCCATCCACTTGTTCAGCCGGTGGTGATGTGTTTATGCTCATCTGGAATGAGAAAACTCGCAAGTTGTACGCATTGAATGGAAGTGGTCGCGCACCACGAGGTATGACGCCTGAGTTATTTGCGGCTCAAAGGTACAAGCAGATACCAGAGCGAGGCCCGCTCACAATAAACGTTCCTGGGGCAGTCGATGGTTGGTTCGAGGCAATGGAACGATTTGGCACGCTTCCTGCTGAAGAAATATTCGCTCCAGCGATTGCGTATGCTGAAGAGGGCGTGCCAGTAACCAGCAAATTGAGCGGTTGGTTAAATCAAGCGGCTGAACCTGTTTTGAAGCAATGGGAGAGTAGCGCTGGAGTATATTTGCCAGGGAACAGGCCTCCAAAAACGGGTGATGTATTGCGACAACCGCATCTAGCTATGACGTATCGCATGCTGGCTAAAGAAGGACGTGATGCTTTTTATAGGGGACCAATTGCACGAGAAATTACAACTTATATCCAGCGATGCGGTGGAGTGCTTGATATAGAAGATATGCAACAGCACCATTCTGACTGGGTAGAGCCGATCTCGACGAACTATCGTGGATATGATGTTTTCGAATTTCCTCCAAACTCACAAGGTCTTACTGCTCTCGAGATGCTAAATATTATCGAGGGTTATAATGTGAAGTCTCTGGGCTATCAAACGCCTGAATACCTACATATTTTGCTCGAAGCAAAGAAACTAGCTTTTGCTGACCGGGATCAGTATATTTCCGATCCTGATTTTGTAGATGTGCCAGTTGAACGGCTGATACGTAAAGAATATGCTGATATGCAACGTAGCAGGATAAACTTGCAAAAGGCTGCGCCGAGTGTGGCAGCGGGACTTGAAAAAGAAGGCGATACTATGTATCTATGCGTGGCGGATGGAGAGGGAAATGTCGTTTCGTTAATTCAAAGCCTCTACTTTGGCTTCGGGAGTGGTGTAGTTGGAGGAAACACAGGGGTGATGCTGCATAACCGTGGATCGTATTTTTCACTTGATCCAAGACATGTAAATCATTTGCAACCTGGAAAGCGTACAATGCACACATTAACCCCCGCAATGGTCTTGCATGATGGCACTCCTTATATGGCGGTTGGGACGATGGGTGGAGATGCGCAACCGCAGATTCATGTACAGTTGCTGTCAGCGATGCTTGATTTTGGCTTGAATGTTCAGCAGGCAATAGCAGCGCCACGTTGGCGTAGTGGACGTATGCGTGTAAATCCGTTAAGTGGCAAACAGGACATAATACCTGGTCAGCGAGGGGTGGATGAACACCTGGAACGGAATATGGTTGAAGTGGTGATGATGGAGAATCGCTTTCCCGAAGGTGTGCCATATTTGTTAGATGTGCTTGGCCATCGCACAATTACTGTAGGGCCATGGGATGATGGAATGGGTCATGCGCAAGCAATTCGAATAAATTCCAGCGGTAATTATTTTGAAGGGGCTGCGGACCCACGCTGTGATGGACTTGCGCTTGGTTGGTAGTGTGGCTGTGTTGTAGGCCACATTAACTATTTGATGAGGAGAATAGAAGATCGAGGCCGATAATGGGGATGAACAAAATAGGAGGGATAGCGTGAAAGCCACGAAGGCCGATAAATCGACTAGAAGCGCAATAATGCAGTGTAACAAAGTAGAGGGGTAATAGAAAAAAGGATGTAGGGGCGCAATTCATTGCGCCCGCCTGGACCTCGTCGCAGGGCGCAATGAATTGCGCCCCTACATCCATCACCCGATTCATTTGTCAAAGCATCTAATCGGCCCCTACTACTATTGAAAATAGAAGGATACGAATATGACAATACAATCTTCACGCCCAGGTATACCTGCTGATATATTAGCACTATCACATGAACGAGATGAACTACGTAAAAGGGGAAAATATGATCGAGCAGATGCACTGAAACGACAAATTGAGGAAGCTGGATATAGTATCAAAGATAATCCACATGGCGCTCATCTCATTGTTCTGCCCAGCGTTGAGGTTGATGGAGTCGTTTATCGCACAGTTCGACAAGTGCCTTCTTTGTTGGATGAGGTGGATCGCTGTGAGTTTTCGGTAAATATTCTAGCAAACACCAATTTTGAGGAGACGAAACGTTGTGTCGAAAGTGTAATGAGATGTATGGGGACACACGAAGTCGAGCTATTGCTGGTTAATAACAAATCGCTTGGGGAGCTGGATAGCTGGTTCCGAGAGCTGCAGCAGCACGACTCACGTTTACATCTGCTGAGCACTTCTCGACCACTTGGCGTAGCAGAAGCACGAAATGTTAGTATAAAGCAAAGCAGGGGGAAGTATATTGTCCTGCTCGATACAAGTGTTGAATTGGTTGGTGATGTTTTCACTCCTATCGAACAGATTTTGGCGGATCCAAGCGTAGGGATAACCGGATTTAGAGGTTTGAGTTCTGAGGATCTACACCATTTTGAGGAGTCGACTGATGCGGAAGTTGAAGTAATTGACGAATTATGCATGGCTTTCCAGCGTACATTACTGAAGAAGATAGGATTGTTTGACGAAAGTTATCGTTTTGCGTACTATATGGCGATCGATTTTAATTTTGCGGTACGTAATAGTGGAGTTCGAGCAGTAGTTACACCGAATTTGCCCATAAAGAGCTATCCCCCATTTCAAGATGCAACTCTTTCTGATGCTGAACGAACGAGGTTGAAGAAAAGGAATTTCTACCGTTTTCTAGATAAATGGGGAGGCAGAGAAGATTTATTGCTCAACAATGAGGAATGGAATCCATTAGAACATAAAAGTGAAGGAGGTGAATAGATTGCAAACGTTGACGAAGCGCAGTGATATAGCCAAAGAATTTACATGGGACCTTGAAAGTATTTACCCAAACAATGATGCCTGGGAGAACAGTTTCAAGAAGATTGAGCAGCGTTTACCAGAACTTGAGGCGCTCAAGGGAACACTTGCTCAAAGTGGACAGGCATTACTAAAGGTATTGCAGACGCGCGATGAATTGTTTGAGGAACTAGAAACCTTGTTTGTCTATGCATCCATGCGCAAGGATGAGAATACAACAAATAGTGTGTATCAAGGGATGTTTGATCGTGCAATGCAATTGTTCGTACGTGCTTCAACCGCTATTTCTTACATTGAACCGGAAATTCTGGCTTTGCCGCAAGCAACTCTTGATACATTTGTGAAAGAGACTCCCGGCCTGGGTCTTTATAGACAACAATTGGACGATATGAATCGCAATCGTCCACATGTGCGTTCCGCAGAAGTAGAGGCTGTCCTTGCGGCAGCAGGCGAGATCTCGGAAGTTCCTGATAGCATATTCTCGATGATTGATAATGCTGACTTGAAACTCCCACAGATGCAAAATGAGAAAGGCGAAGAGGTTCAACTCACAAAGGGGAATTACCTGGTCTATATTCGTAGCACAGATCGCAGGGTTCGAAAAGAAGCATTTGAGGGTATGCATGAAACGTTCCTTAAGCAACGTAACACGATTGCAGCTACTCTTGGGGGACAGGTTAAAGGAAACATCTTTTATGCGAGGCAACGTGGGTTTGGATCTAGTCGCGAGCGAGCGCTGGCACGTTACAATATTCCAGTTAGCGTCTATGACAACCTTGTAGAGACGGTCAGCGAGCATATTCCCCTTCTCAATCGATATATGAAATTGCGAAAACGTGTACTTCAACTCGATGAGCTGCATATGTACGATCTTTATGTGCCGATTGTAAAGGAAACTGCTGATGAGATAAGCTACGCTGAGGCGAGTGAAACAGTGATTGCTGCACTCGCACCGTTAGGCGAGAACTATACGAGTATACTTCAACAAGCGTTTAAAGATCGGTGGATCGATGTCTACGAGACCCCAGGGAAACGTGGTGGAGCTTACAGTGGGGGTGGTTACAAGACTCGCCCGTTTATCTTACTGAACTACCAGAACAAACGTGATAGCATGTATACATTGGCTCACGAACTTGGACATTCTATGCATTCATACTTTTCACGTAGTCATCAGCCGTTTCAGTATGGTGACTATACCATCTTTGTAGCTGAGGTTGCTTCAACGTTGAACGAGGGTCTGCTGACCGAATACCTTTTAAGAAATACAGATGATCCTACAATACGCCTGGGACTCCTTAATCATTCGTTGGAGGGTTTGCGTGGCACGCTTTTCAGACAGACAATGTTTGCGGAATATGAGCAGCAAATACATAGCCAGGCTGAACATGGCCAGCCATTGACTGCAGATTCATTGAGCGCGATGTACCGAGCAATGAATGAAAAATTTTATGGCGGAGAGGCGTTCATTGATGAACTTATAGATATTGAATGGGCACGCATTCCCCATTTCTACTACAATTTCTATGTCTACCAGTATGCGACGGGCATTTCTGCGGCATCTGCTCTCGTCCAGCAGATATTACAAGAGGGGCAGCCTGCGGTTCAACGCTATCTAACGTTTCTCAGTTCTGGCTCATCAGACTATAGCATTGAACTGCTGAAGAAAGCAGGAGTGGATATGACGTCACCTGAACCTGTACGACAAGCGTTGCAATTGTTCGATTCTCATTTAACGCAGATGGAAGAGTTATTAGGATAGGTTGAGTAGAGAATTTTTGAGTGAAGCATTCGTACGAATGCTTCACTTTTTTGTGTCTGCAAAGAAGTTTACACGCATAAAACAGACTTTCGTTTGAAGAGGAAGGAGTATAGTGGAAAAGTAGCACTACTTATTATTCGAGTGCCAGAAGTCCCCAAACTTTGTACCTAAAATGGCCCCAAGTATCCCCACGATGAGTGTCAGGGGAAGTGTGAGCAAGGTAGATAACCATACAGGTTCAAAAATGCTCACACCTACAGGCAACGGGAGTAGAAATGGCATGCTGAGAACAAAGATGATGATTAGAGGTGGCAGTATCAAAGCTGGTAAAGCAACCAAAGCCCCAAGTAGCCATATGCTGGATAGCGTGTGATCCATGTCGGTGCCGTTTTCGTGCTTCGAGAAGATCATGGTATCAACAATCAATGCTGAGGCTATAAAAACAAGTGGCAGGAGTGCAAGTGTAACATTAAAAACGGGTAAACGGCCAGGAAGAGCAGGGAAACGGTAATGAAGCCCCAATTGTATTACCATGATACGAATAGCCACTGGCACAAAAGCCATGGTATATAATGTTTCGATGCATAGAAGTAAAGCTGTCTTGAGCGCACTCCCGCGTTTTCTTGTAAACTTTGCCGCAGCTACTAAACTGAAAGCCGCAGTAAATGCCAGGGGAAGAGGATACGTAATGAATTGAAGCGAACCGAGAGTGACAGGGATGAAAGCTGTATTCGCTGGGATCGTCAGATTCAGGTATGCTGAAAGAGTTAGAAGCAAGCCCCATTCAAGACCACTTAGCCCAAGGAACTGACGTGGTGGATATGTTGATTGGCGTTCGATCACTGACTCAGAGGCAAAAACAAAGGCGATACCAAGTCCCACTATGATAGCACCGACAGTGCCCATAAGGTGGAAAGGGGACCACAACGTAACATCTATACCATATAGAATATGCCAGTAGTTATCAAATGGAGCAGCCAGGAGGTCGATGAGCGCTCCAAAACCTAAGATAACGTAACCGAGTGGAGCATGGAAGAAGCGCAATATTCTTACCGTCGAATTGTCATCAACCCCGGGGGTTTTTTTGTAATAACGGTATGTATCAATAAGGACCACAAACAAAGCAATCAATCCGGATACTGCAATTCCGCTGTAGAGCATAATGTGCGGCGGCGTAAAGAATTCATTGCGTCCAACGAGATCATGCCAATTCCTGTCCCACGCGAGGCCAAGTTCGGCTTGCAGGGCCAGGATGAGCAAAAGCCAGGCGCCAATGCGACGTAATCTGCGTTCAGCGAGGTCTGGTGGTTTCGAGGGTTGAGCTGGTGCAGATTCATGCTTGTTAGTGCTTACAAATAATCTAACCATAGTGTCTTCATTCCAGACTCATTTCTGGTTATTGTACCATCAATATTACCTATGCTGCTTGCAATTCACCTTTGCTACTGATAGTATGATGGTACCATCATGCATTATTTTTTTGAATAATAGAGTGTACAAATGAGCAATACGACGGCTACAATCATTAGTAAGACATTTGAAGGTTTCTATCGTCCTCTTTCAACACCCAAACGTCGATATCTACTACGCTTTCTATGGTTGCCTCTCATTGCATGTTTGCTTGTAGCAGTGATTGTCCGTGTATGGTTAATAGTTCATACAAATGGAGTCATTGCGGGTGATGAAGCCGAGGTGGGGTTGCAGGCAGAACATATTCTGCATGGTGAGCATCCCATCTATTACTATGGCCAACCGTATATGGGAAGCCTGGAAATGTATTTGATCGCTGGGATTATTCGTTTGACTGGCCCTTTTGTTTGGGCAGCCCGAATTGAACCCTTGATTATTTCGCTGATACTTGTCTCTATCACCTGGTTTTTCTCGAGAGCACTTGCTGATAGCGCGCATTTATCTCCTCGAGTAAAGATGCTCTTCATAGTGATTGCCACGCTTGTAGCTGCATTTGCACCTCTTTATGATACTGTTGAGGAATTGCGAACAACCGGTGGGTATGTAGAGGCGTTTACTATCATGTTATGGATGCTGTATTGGGCATTTCGCTTAACACAACGCTGGCATGCTGGGGCATCTGCTCGTGAACTTGCGCTCCGCTGGGCTGGGATTGGTTTTCTTATTGGGTTTGGTTTCTGGATTGATCCCCTGGTAGTGTACGCGTTGATGACTATCATTATTTGGATTGGTGGGTATTTTATCTTACAGTTAGTAAAGCCTGACCAGCAAACCGGCACTCACCCACGAGTAACTGTATTGAAAGAAGCACTTCTTATTGTAGTAGCTATTCCTGCAAGCCTTGTTGGATTTGCTCCAGGTCTTTATTGGGGAGCTCATAATCAGTGGGCTAATATTCACTATCTCTTTCAAAAGGAGGGTATCCTATCGAGTGGTCGTCTCCACACAATTTTACGGATTCAAGACGTCTATACAAGTTGCCTAGCACCACGTGCTCTAGGTGGAGCATTACCTTCACAACCAGATGTGACCGTTGCTAATCCTCATATTTTGACTTTTGGGTTAGTTGTAAGTGTGGGTTGCATTCTCATAAGCGTAGCGTGCGTTATACTTTCGGTAATCTTGAATCATCCTTTACTCTTGCGTATCAGGCAACTTACTCTTCTCCCGTTACTCTTTCTTGCTTGTGCATCAGTAATCTTTTGTACTGCCTCGATTTCTATCTATGCAATTCGTTCAAACTGTAGCTCCATGGATCTTGCAGGGCGCTATGTTGTTCCACTAGTGATTGCATTGCCTTTTTTGATTGCTGCCATATTCACTATTCCAGCAATGGTATTAGATGAAAGAAAAAAGATAGCAGCTCAAGGGAAAGATGAGAGGCAAGATAATGCTCAGTCAGCTATACCTACTTCTTCCCCTCGATTAGCGCAATTGGCAGGTATTCAAGCTGGATTATTGGTTGTGCTTGCCATGTATTTCTTATCACAAGGCATTGCATACATCCAGGCCGATCCGAGAAACACTTTTCAGGGAACCGGTTGTATATCTGCAAATCCCACAGATCAAACTTCCATCATCAACTATATGCAGCATGCAAAGATTCGTTACGCATGGGCGGCAGGATGGCTCGCAGATCCGATTACGTTCAAGACAAACGCCGCACTACTTGTGACGGAACGACCAGGTCGAATACTAGCAAATAGCAATACAGTACTACACGTAGACCGCCCTAGTATCTTCTTCCTGGTACGATCGGATAATCTCCATCCTAAAATTCTACATCCGCTCGATGTAAGACATATTACTTATCACATTCAACGTTTTTACTCAGAACCAGGGGTTGATCTTTTACTCGTCACTCCGCTGAATCGAACAGTTTCGCCGCTTGATCCGGCTTTTAAGCAATTGTTTTGGGATGTTTTTAAGGGCTGTCCTACCCAATAAGACGCTTAATGGTAATGAATACTAACACATTAAGCGTGGTATCAGAAAAAGCCAGCGAGGGCCGATAATGATTTTTAACACAATAGGGGGATATCGTGAAATCCACGAAAGCCGATACATCGACTAGAAGCGCGATAAATCGGCACCTACTGATGGGATTCCCTCATTAGTTTGTTAAACTTCATTACCAGTCGCTCTAAGTGATGAATGACTAGTTATGGATAGAAGGGTTGTGTAAAGGTTGATAAATGAGATAACCATAAAGTATGAAACGTTGATAGTGTCCCGGAGAATGCGCCACTTTTGTAGCAAGTGACGGTATTTGACTAGCGCCGAGTGGGAATACATAAGCCGCATAGGGGTCTGCTTTGACGAGTGAGACATACGGGAGATAGCGATTATAGTGTGGGCGTAACTTATTGTCAACACTACTACAAATAATGTGTTCCTTGCTTAAGAATATAATACTATCACAAGTCCAATAGTCGGAATAAAAATGGGTTATCTTCATACGCGTTAGCTTATGAATCAGCGCGTCCTGTTGTTGGTTATAAGCCTGAACAGTAGGTATTTCACGGAACGTATTAATAGTGCCAACCAGTAAAAGAATTCCAATTAGTACTGATACCCCTCGTCTCAAGACTATTTTTCCAGTCGCCCAGTTGATGGTAAATGGGAATCGTGTATGCTTAGAAAAGTCATTATTATCAGAATGCCCACCTTGAGATGTAGAGCCAAAGTCATTCGCAAAGCCCCAGAGAGATGAAATGATCGCTGGCGTTGAGATTAGTAAGCCGATTAAATAGCGCGAAGTTGTTGGGAAAGCTGCTGATATAGGACTAGATACAAACAGGAACAGGATCAATGCAGCAGAACCTAATAGCATAAGCCGAGCGACGTCACGTGGAACAGCTTGTTTTTCTCTTGTTGTCCTTGATTGTCCAGGTGTTCCATTGCGCAATCTCCAGAGATGCCTGAGTGTTAGAAAGGTTGAGATTGACCAGATCATAATAAAACCGAGACTCCAAACAAGGGCAATAGCAATGTCGCTCAAATTGCCATGGATAATTGAGCACGAAACATTTTCGGTGCCTAGATAGCCTGAGAGCCTGAAATGTGTGTATGCATCAAAGCAGAAAGGTGTGCCTCCAATAGCTGCGGGAAGAGTAGTTAACAGCGTCCCACGTAGTTGAAGCTCATAGGGAATAATTTCATGGGCACGCAGATGAGCTAACTGGAGATTACCGTTATTATGCAGGTATCGAAGCACTGCCAAGGTATCCTGTCCAGGTTGAGCATGGAGATTGTAGACTATCAAGGGAAATGCCCCAATAACAAGACCTAAAACCACGAGGAACACCGCACCTTGGAGTAATTCACGCCAGCAGAATACCAGCAGGAGCAAGCCAGAGAACAAGATAAACCCGAGCATAAGGAAGTCAGTCCAGAAACCCAGGCCTCCCACAAGTCCCCAGCATGCATAGGCAAATAAGCGCAGCAATTTCCGGCGCGGAGAAGAGTATTGATCGTAGGAAATTGCAAGCCACGAGGCGAGGAGCATTGAGAGAGAGCCGAAGAATAGTAATTCGGAGTAGCCGCCGAGTGCAACAAGCTGTGTATCCAGCATGATGCTTGACCCAAGACTCAACAGAATCAGTGTGATGACGGCTAGTTTTTTTGTATATAACAAACTTGTTAGGAAATACATATTAACCAGAAAGAGGGCAAAGAACAGGACTGGAACGAGTCGTAATGAAAAAACCGAGATGCCAAAGAGTTGAAAGAAGGCAGCCGCAATATATTCCTCCAATACGCCCATATAATTCTGGCCATAAAAGAAAATCGGATGCTCACCGTGATATGCTATATGCATCGCGATGATACCCATAGTTCCCTCATCAGCATTACTGTTTGGCCAGCCACAAGCGATCAGAAAAATGCGCAGTGACGTAGCTAACGCACTTATGAGAAGAGCCAGAATTTCAAATGTTCCAATTTTAATCTGCCTGATACGCAACAACATGCAAAGAAGAACTTTCCCTAGACATGGCGTACATCACACAACTCAGTTTACTACGAGGTAACATTGTAGCTATATTTTCTGCGCAATTGCTATCAAAGAAATACCTAAGGGCAGACGAACTTTCGATTCAATGGGTTTCAAAATGGGTACCAGGCTTTCAAAGATAGAAATTTGAGATGGCTTCAATCCTTCAGATCGTTGGATTTTATCTCGAATTATCCAACCCATTAGACCGACAACATTAAAAAAATAGAGCTTTTCAATTCGAAAAGATGCTTTGACAAGTTTTACTGCAAGTTCTTTTTTTTCATAACGCCTGAAGTGACCTAATTGCCTGTCAAGATCTGTATATGCCCACTTCTTTGATGGGACCAGCAATAATAATCTTCCCGACGGTTTCAGAAGACTGCTCAAGTGAGAAAGAGCCTTCTCATCATCTTCAATATGCTCCAGTACATTGATACCGATAACCGATTGAAAACTTTCAACCAGATGATCTGGAGGTGGTTGAATAATGTCAAGAAAATCCACGGAAACATCATTGATATGGGAAAACTTATGCTTTAGATGAGCTAACAATCTCTCATCCGTATCTGTTAAACATAGAGGCGTATAAGAACTCAGCAACTCGCTGATATTGCCTATCCCAGCTCCAAATTCCAAAAGTGGAGCTTTGATATAAGGGTAAAAATTAGAAGCAATCCACCTGTTATAGTTTTTAGCTTCTGTTAGGGCCTCTAATGTTGTCAATCCCTGATAGATCATGACATTTATCTCCTTTGACTGAATACGCTTCTAGAAAATGGGAATTTAGATTACTGGCCTCGCACGAAGGAACTAAACGAGTAGCCTCTTTGACAAGAACAGTTATTGATGTTCTCTATTATGTGTTACACGCGCTCTTTACGAGCGAAAGAGCGCTTTATGTGTTTGATCGAGATCGGAACAACAGACATTGCCTAACTCTCCCCGATTGAAATAATTTCAACCTCCTCAACCAGGTTGAGACCAACGTCGAATATCTTCATCAAAGAAAACGCTCTTTGCTAATTGAACACATCTACCAAATTAACGAACTTTTTGTTGTAATGGTAACAGCACTAGTGATCTGTTACCCACATGATGGGCAACGAGATGGAAGCAACTAACCCATATTAAGTCGACGTTTTGATAGAAGGATATGATCATTCATCAGCTCTCATGTCCACCAAGCTACCCATCAACATTTCATTCAACGTGAGAAGGTACAATTCAGCACACATACATAGATAGCCAATCTATCCCATTTATATTGACCATTAACAGCTGAGCTGGCGTTGGTATTGACAGGACGCGTGGGAATCGGTACACTGTCACGTCATGGAGGCTGCCACGTGTCCGTTCCAGCCGTCGAAGGAACCCTACCCGTGCTGCTGCAGAAGGTGAGGCCCGTTTGAGCCATGGCGATCC
>WNFW01000601.1_pt1 | contig 23894 bp, 21 predicted proteins | sample 5400131 | NCBI WGS metagenome assembly WNFW01 (sample SAMN13153362, study PRJNA577476) | soil metagenome | isolation source: 20 cm soil or saprolite under grassland replicate 1 | place: USA:California | collected 2016-06-15 | reverse complement strand
GCACGAAGCTGTCGCGAAAGCGAAAATGGACGAGATGAGAAAAAATATCGCCGAAATCTGGTTTGCGTGGAGCGGCCCGATTGAAAAAGGCAGCGCCGCTTACTTTCGCATCCAAGGGCCGACGGTCATCATCGAATACGCCCCGCAGCGCCTGGGCGGCGACGCGACCAAGCACATCCACACGATTTACCGCGATCCAACGAACGATTACGGAATGAAATGGTGGAAGCGGTGACCAGGAGACTCTCTGGTCTGGCGCTGCTGCTCGCGTTACTTGCAGTTCCGTCCGCCGTTTTCGCCCATCGGGATGACCAGTATCTGCAAGCGACGCTCGTAGCCATCGAACCGAACGGTGTCCGGCTGCAAATCAACCTTACGCCGGGCGTGGCTGTCGCCGAACAGGTGATCGCCGAGGTCGACCGCGACCGCGACGGCGCGATTTCCAAGAACGAAGCGGCAGCCTATGCCGAGTTGCTGAAGCGCGATCTCACGCTCCGCATCGACGGGCGAAAATTGGAATTGAAACTCACCGCGTCTGAATTCGTTTCGCCTGAAGAGCTCCGCACCGGTGCGGGAGTAATTCAGATGGAATTCTCCGCAGTCGTTGGCTCGCTTGCGGCCGCGGTCCAGATCACCAGGCAGAAACGCAACGAGAACCAGAGCGCGGGCGAAATCGAATTTACCTTTCATCCACTCCCTTCGAAGATTCCTGTGTCCGCTAGGCCGAATTGAATTTCGCTGCGGCGCGCTGAACGGATATGCGAGATGCCACAGCGAAAGCTCCCGGGTCGCGGAAGTCAAGATTCCCAATTCGCGGGAGACATCGGCCGATCGGCATTCCGTAATTGTCAACTCAGCCCCGACAATCCGCGCTCTGATTTCCGGCGGCGGGCCGCGAAGGCTCGCGTTTCGCGTTCCGTCACCGACATTTCGTTTTTTGAAGGTAGACAGCGTGTTGAAAAACTCCAACACAGGCGGTTCAAAAAAGTCTCAGATGCGAGGCGCGCGAGAAATCGACGAGCGTATTTATCGCTACGTTGAAGCGCGGCGATCGAGCGGAACGAAGCAGGTGAGCCTTTTTTAACAGCCTGTAAAGATTCGACGCGGAACCCTGTAGTGCTTAGGTTCGTTGCTGTCGAGTCAATGCTTGGCGAGGACGCCGGCCGGGTAAGCGAGGCTCGTCATCCCTCCGCGGGCTCGCCTGCGGCACCGCGCCGCCTTGCCAAACCCTGAGCAGCGCGGGCGTCGAGCTGCAAGCGGTACGCCGTATAATATTTGTAGATATTGCGGACGTACTGGACGGTTTCCTGACCCAAGCGTTTGGAAGCGACGATTTCGACATTGTTGAACCACTTGTTCGCGTTGAAGCCACGATGCTTCGCCTCGTCCCGGATTTTGGCGATGCGGCCGGGTCCGGCGTTGTAGCTCGCGAACGCGAACAGCGCGCGGTTCTGTTGGTCGAAATCAGCATCGCGGAAATACTGATCGAACAACTGCCGCATATATTTCGTGCCGCCGTGGATGTTCGGCTCCGCCTTGGTGATATCGCCTACGCCCAGCTGTTTGCCCGTCGACGGCATGATTTGCATGATCCCGATGGCACCGCTGCGGCTGCGCGCCTGTTGGTCCAGCCGCGACTCCTGGTATCCTTGCGCCGCCAGCATCAGATGATCGAAGCGATACTTTTCGCCATAGGTTTTGAACAGCTCGATGGTGCGCTCGAACTTCTTCCATTCAACAGTCTCTGTCGAGTTGCGCATCGACTTGAAACGCTTCTGATAGTTCGCGAGACGAACGGCCGCGGTGCGCGTCCCTTGGAGCTGCTCAGCGATGAACTGATTCACAACTCGCCTGAGAGTCGGGGTATTTTTACGCATCGCCCACCCGGTCTGCGCGCCACTACGGAGGACAACATCGGGCAGCGGCTGAATGGTGGGCAATATCGTTGCCCATAGCTCGGCTTTCCAATCGTCGACAACGATGATTTGCAACAACCCGCTGCCCACCATTTCCATCATGTCTTCATCTTCGAGCGCGTCCGAAACGAAAGTTATCTTTATCGCTGGTTTGCCTTCCTTACGAAAGCGTTTATTAAGGCCAACCAGGCTGTCATAATAGCTGCTGGTCTTGCGCACATGCACCTCTCGACCCGCTAGTTGATCGATATCAGTTAAGGGCGGCGCAGTCTTTCTCATCACAACGATCTCGGAAACATTGCTTCGAATCGAATCCGAAAAATCGACTTGAGCCCGACGCGCCGGCGTAATGGTGAGATTAGCCGCAGCGATTTCGGCGTAGCCCTTCCGGAGCTTCGGAAATAGTTGATCTCGAGTTGTAGGTATTGGCAGAACCGTGATCGGCCGGTGGCTAAGGCCGTGCTTCCTATTCAGCCACCGTTGAAACTCGTAGAGCGCGTCCGCCGTCAATCCCATCTGAGTCCCGCGATCGTTGAAAAACAGTGTACGGCTGTAGGGCACGGCGACGCGGATCGTTCCGCGCGCCAAAATCGCGTCCCAATCGCCTTTGAACGCCTGGGTCTCGAGCTTGAGAGCAGTAACCTCTGCGGCTGAGGTTTCACGGTGGCAAGACAATGCAAGGACACCGACGACGATTGGCAGCAATAAAATAGGTATCCTCGAATAGCGACGGCGTGTTGGGTCACTGGCCGAACAAAGCATGGAGAATTCTTTCATCCTGCTCGGGAAATCGCCGACGCTGGTCGAGCGGACCGGCGGATTTTCCGAATTCAGTCTTGCTCCTCATGATGAACGGTGGGTCAGCTGACGGTGCGTTCATATTCCTGTAAACACACGATGAGCCGGATTCTGTTTGTATGCGTTCGCGGTTACACTGCGCTCGCAACTTTCACGGCCGTGGGATTGTGCTTTGGCAATAAATAGAGCAGCAAGGAGCGCTTGTAGGAGCGCCGCAAGTCGGCGCCGCCCGCTGCTGTCTCCGCCAACGCACGTAGCCGTCGTCTTGAAATTGCTCATGCGGGGCAACAGGAAAATTATAGGGTGCTGCTCATCTATATGCCCTTTTTCAGTCAATTGGAAGAGTTTTTTTCAGTCAATTGGGAGAGATTTATTGAACGAGCTTCAGTGCAGGTCAGGGACGCTGGTGAGTGGCTGGATCTTAGTTCTTCTTATTAAGCTGCTCGCGCCGCCGCTGGCCTTCTATGTCAGAGGTCACGGAGTTTTCGAGTGGCGGCCGCACAAGGCGCTGCGGCTATGGGCAGTTCGGTTTTTTGTCGATCCACGTTGGGCCGCTCTGGTCGAGCCGCAGAATATCCACCGGAGGACCCGAGCGATTTTTGTTTGCTGCGATATCGGCAAAAATTACGCTCCGAACAAATGCCACCGGATCATCCCGCAATAAATCGGGGTTCTTGGACCGAAAATCGTCCATTGCTTGACTGGGTGTATACATCAAGTACGGATGACCCTCAGGCGGGATGCACAAAGGTCCACACTTCTCCTGAGTGCTCTCGATGGAAGGTGTGCTCGAGTGCTCGCGCGGCGTGATGACCGTGCGGTCCATGTAGGCAGCCGGTCTTCGATCCTCGAACCCGAAGAAAAACGTCACAATATTGCCGCGTACGAGTAGATTGTACAGCGCATCATCTTTCCTCGTCTCGGCTAAGAACTGCGAGAGAGCGCTCACAATGGCGCTGCTGGAGCGATTCACAGACACCCCAAGCGGATCGCCTCTCTGCGTAACGTTTTTTACTATCTCGGTGATATTCAATCTCTGACCGGCTCGCGTATCGTAAAAACCGGCACTCGCGATAAAGAAATCGTGAACCTCGTGTATTTTCCAAAAACTATAGTTGATGCGCTTTTTACCGGTAACGAACAGCCCATGCTGTCGGCGCCAGCGACAATCTCTGATTGGGTCTTCAGAACGGCTATGGTGGTGGCGAGGGAAGGTCGAATCAGGACGATCTGCGGAATCAGCAAGATGAGCGACAAAGTTAGCGCATTCAATGAATTCATCCGCAGCGATTTGGAACTGTTGTTCTAAGTGTAGCTAGCGCAGTGTCGCAGTATTGTCCAGGTCCAGTCTTTTGAACGCAGAGTTTCTTGACGCTCCGCGCTTCTTGCATGCGCTTGAAAGCGCGGTGATGTTGGTAACCCGGCCCGAGAGGAGATCGTTAACTTCGCACCAGTTATTTTTTCAGCTTGTCGATGATTCTGGTATCGTAAAACTGAGTTGGCGAAGCATCCTTCGCCGCGGGCAGGACTGTGCTGCCGAAGAATCTGAGAATTGTTCGAAGCCGCGATCGGTAAAGGTGAGGTCGCGATGGAAGCCAGTGCTTGGTGAAAAATCCGTAGGTCTTTTCCAACGTCCCGGCGTTCTTGTCTCTGGTGTATTTGGCCAGAACACTTTTCGATAGCTGCGGGTCGTCGTACCAGACGCTGATGCCGCGCTGCACGCCGCGCAACAGACGCAGCCAGGTTTCCGCTCTTTTTTCGACTTCCGTTTTTCTGATCACCACACCGATATTTTGATAAGGCAAATCGTACGTGTCAGCAAGCCTGGTATATCCTTGCGCATCCGCATTGAAGCTCACCGGCGGAGTCAACGCCGATGCGGCGATCTGCCTGGATTGCAACGCCGTCCACTGAATTGCCGATCCGCCGAGCCGCAAGAGTTGCACATCGATCTCGGGTTTCAGACCGAGCTTGGCCAACGCCGATCTCACTCCGTAATCGTTCGGCGTCCCGATTCGATCCGCGCCGGCAAGGAATGCGGACTCGCTCTCAGCGTAATCGCCAAGGAGATCGAGACCGCAACAGAAATCTACGAATGTCCGCTCGGGCATCGCACCTATGTGTCTCTTGCACCGCGCGAGCCACCGAGGATTTGCCGTGAGTCGGTAAATCGTCACATTTGGTATCGCCCGATGCTAGAGCTCAGCGCGGCCGGGTTTCTTTAGCTCTTGCTTTTGTTTCCTATCATCGTGTTCACGCGCTCTTGAATTCAACTCCACAACTTCTTGCTCGCGAGCGCCGCGCCGTCGCGCAGGGCACTGAGCTTGGCCCAGGCGATTTGCGGATGGACGCGGCCGCCGAGACCGCAGTCGGTGCCGGCGATGACGTTTTCTCGGCCGACGATTTCAGCGAACGTGATGATGCGATCGGCTACCAGTTCCGGGTGCTCGACGAGATCAGTGGCGTGGCTGACAACACCCGGAATCAGGATCTTCCCGGCAGGTAGTTTCACGTCGCGCCAGACTTTGAATTCATGTTCGTGGCGGACGTTGCCGGCTTCGATCAAGTACGCCTGGGCATTGACACGGAGCATGATGTCGACGATGTCGCGCAGCGGAAAATCGGTGGTGTGCGGACCATGCCAGCTGCCCCAGCAGATGTGATAGCGGACGCGATCGAGCGGGATGCCTTCGAGGGCGTGATTTAGAATTTCCACGCGCTGTGACGCGTAGCGCCGGTACTCCTCGACGCTTGGCTGGGGATCGAGCATGTCCCAGGCGCCGGGGAGACCGGGGTCGTCGAGCTGGAGGATGAAGCCGGCGTCGACGATGGCGCGATATTCTTCGCGCATCGCATCGGCAAGCGCTTCCAAGAATTTCTCGGTGGTCGGGTAGTAACTGTTCTGATCGCGGCAGAACATCTCCAGGCTGCCGGGCGCGATGGCGCTGACGAACGCCTCTTCGACGCCGGCAGCGTTGGCGGCGAGCGTCAAGTTGACGAGCTGGTCGCGCAGAAACTGTTGCGCAGTGTAGGCGATCGGGCCGGTGCAGGTCGGGCGCAGCGCAGCGGTGCTGGGCGCGCCCAAGCCGGTGTCGGCGTAAAATTCGGCGAACTCGCGCTGCTCCCAGCGCACGCCGACGATGCGCATGGCCGCGCCCGGAGCGGCGGTGTCAGGGGCGATGGTCCGCGCCGAGGTCGGCGTAAAGCCGGACATGCGGTCGAAGATATAATTGCCCCACGCGCCGCGGTCGGTGGCCGCGCGCATGGGCTTGCCGAACTCGCCGTCGTTGGGAATGTCGATGCCGATGTCTTTCTGCGCGCGCACGACTTCACCGACGGCCGAGCGCAGCCGCGTTTGCAGTGCCAGTTCGTCCTCCGGCGTGGCGGTTTTTTTCGCCCACATGGCGCGCAAGTCCGCCGGCCGCGGCAGGCTGCCGACATGCGTGATGAGAATCCGGTCAGTGCTTCGTTTCATGGTCCACGTCCTTCCTACCTGCCGATGTCCGAGTCAAACCGAAGCGCATTGAGCGCTGCGCTTCGGAATGGTGGTACAATATCCTGCCGAAGTAGGGCAAGAGGCGAGGGCAAGAAAATTGACCGAAGACTGGCTACGGACGTTGTTGACTAGCTCGACAAGCTTGCCTTGAATACGAACACGTCTGATTTTCATTCGCCATAGACAACGGTGCGTGAGAATCAGGTTACGCTCGCATTCTTAGACACGCCTGCCGGGGCTCCGGCGGCGCTACCAACTCTCGCCTTGTAGTTTCGCCGCGATCCTTGTTACAAGCTAGGGATGTCCGTTTCACCTTTGGTCGAGCAACCGGCAAAAAGAAAGTCGATCTATTACGGCTGGGTCATCGTCATTGTCGGCTTTCTCGCGCACATCGCCTCGGCATTTTCGATCTCCAGTACGCTGAGCGTATTTCTCAAACCCTTGTCTGCCGATCTCGGAATTTCCCGCGGGACTTTTTCGCTGATCCGGTCCGGCGAAATTCTCATCGGCGCTGCTGCGGCGCCGGTGGTCGGTACGTTAATGGACCGCTTCGGCGGGCGCTGGCTCATGGCGGCAGGCGGTTTAATTTCCGGTGCCGGCTTTATCTGCCTCGGTCAGGCACGGGACTTCATCCAGTTCATGCTCGTGCGTTGGCTGCTCATCAGTCCGGGCGATTCGTTGATGGGCTCCATGGTAATCAACGTTTCGATCGCGCGCTGGTTCGTGCGCATGCGCGGCCGCGCTCTGGCGATCGCCGGCATGGGCCATGGCTTAGCCAAAGTCTGCATGCCGGTAATGGCGGCGACGCTGATGATTTACGTCGGCTGGCGCGGCTCTTGGGTGGTCTTCGGCGTTTTCGCCTTGCTCCTGGTGGTTGTGCCGGCGGTGCTGTTTATGCGCCGTTCCCCCGAGGAAATGGGATTGCTACCCGACGGCGGCCTAGTGGAAGTGAGAGAAGCGGTCGCCAGGCCACAGAAGCGCCGCTACGCCAAGCGCACCGGCGCCGACAATGTCGAGTGGAGGCGGCGCGAGGCACTGCGCACGCCGGTCTTCTGGCTCATCGCAAGCACCTTTGGCGTTGCCCAGATCGGCGTCACCGGGCTCAATCTCCATGTGTTTTCTTATGTCACCGATCTAGGCCATCCCACCCTGGTGGCGGCGTCGGTGATGAGCATCATTGCGGTGATGCAGTTCAGCACGCCGATAGTCTGGGGCATGCTCGCGGACCGCATGGACAACGGCATCCTCAATATGGCCAAATGCGCGCTGCAAGGCGCCGGCCTTTTGTTGGCGCTCTCACTGCCCGGGATGGCGCCGCTCTATGCCGGGTTTTTTATCTACGGCATCGGCATGGGCGGCACGGCGATCTTAGCGGAGACCATTTGGGCCGATTTTTTCGGCCGCATCTCGCTGGGAAAAATCCGCGGCATGGGCTCGCTGGTGACCAACCTCTTCTCGGCCGGCGGCCCGCCGTTCTTCGGTTTGCTCTTCGACTACACGGAAAGTTACTACCTGTCCTTTAGCATCTTCATCGGTATGCTATTCACCTCCGCCGTCCTCAGTTTGTGCCTGCGACCGCCGACAAAACGACCGGAAGCTTTTTCGCGAGCCTGAGCAAGCCGTGGCGCCGCGCGGCGCTAGGGATTTTTGGACGCAAGCCGGAAGGCGCTCGCCTGCTGCCGTCACGCAACCGAGCGGGCGCTCAGTTGTGTGTAGTCCTGAATTGATGCCCCAGCTGACAATCCGCCTCGGGCGGATGCGAAACATCTCCGCATCGTGGCCCGGCCCCAGTTCCTTCCCTGTCATGAGCACTTCCGCGCGGCCGCGTATTTCGATCCCGCGCACCATCCACAGATTCACGGATGCGAGGTCGTCGACGCTCGTTGCGCTCGACATATCTCGCCACAGTAATAAAATGTTCGTCGATCTGGACAGGAAACGACTTGAACCTCCCCTGGTACACTGGACCAGTCCCTGACGAGTGTCTGTACGCATGCCAGCGCTGCGTATGCGTTACCGTGATCCATCGCATCACTTCAGAGAACTCCCCGTCGGTGCGCGGCCATAACAGGAGATGCCAAGATTTCCGCCTTACTTCAAACTCTTAATCCCCGTGGTAAACCAAGTACAGATCATTTTCGTCTATCAGGTTAAGAATCTCTATATGACTCGTTTGACGCTTCTTACCTACTTGCTGGGATTTGGCACGGCACTTCTGCGCACAACATTGCGCGTCGAACTGCTACACCGTCGGCAATATTCCGATTTGCAGGCCCGTCGTGTACCCATCCTCTTTGCGCTATGGCATGGGCGCATGTTTCTTCCCATCGATGTGCATCGGCATACAGGTATCGGCACGATGGCTTCCAAATCGCGCGATGGCGAGATTATCACCCGCTGGCTGGAGAATAATGGTTATCTCGTAACGCGCGGGTCGACTACGCGCGGCGGGAGCACAGCTTTCCGCCGCTTGCTCCGTCAGGTGCGCTCGGGGCGCAACATAGCTCTCACTGTCGATGGCCCTCAAGGGCCTGCCCGCGTGGTTCAGCCTGGAATCGTAAGGCTGGCGCGGTTAACCAAAGCTTTCATTGTACCGGTCAGTTTTTCCAGCTCCCACCCATGGCTTTTACGGTCTTGGGATCGCTTTCTCGTTCCTAAGCCTTTTTCTCAAAACTTTGTCGCCTACGGCGAGCCGTTCGTGATTTCAAAGGAAATGTCGGACGAAGCGGTTCTTACGAAAATCCGCGTGGCTCTCGACGATCTAACCGAGGAAGCGGACAGGGTGGCCGGTATCTACGACGGCCGGCCAGAGATTTTGAAATAAATCCAAATATGGACGTCACCGGACTTACGTTCCGGCTTTACTCGACGTCACTTCGAATTCATCCTAATTCCTTCCCGCGACCTGCGCCAGGAAGCCGCTTTTCTTCAATTCATCCACGCAGCGCAGGTCGATGAAATTCTCTATCCTGGCTTTTCCCGCCTTCGGGTCGAACTCGGCTCCCATTTATCTACCACCTCTTCAACGCGCCGATCTCTACCTGTTACGGCGAACGAATACTACTCCGGTCTCTCACCTCGGCAGGAAATCGTTTGTCGCGATGTCCGCGAGCATCGGTCGCTTTTTCAAGATCCCCGCCACCTCCATGACGTCGGCGGCGGCCTTCAACGCCCGCTCCGTTATCCGCCCGTCGCGACTGTAGGCCGGCACCGTTGCCTTGATGCCGGTCATGAGAGCGTCGCGCGGGGTCGCGCCCATTGAGGGCCGGAGCGCGTCGGCGATCTCCTCGGGCTTAGCGGCGAGAGCCCACTGGTTGGCGCGGAGTAGCGCCCGTACCAGCTTCCGCACAAGCTCGGGATCCTTCTGGATCACGTCGGGCCGGGTGACAAAGACCTGCTGAAGGAACTCCGCGAGCGCCGGATCCTCGCCCCGCGCGTTGTCAATCAGCAGGATCGCGAAGCCACGCGCCACCGCTGTGTCGGGCAGCGGTGGCGACATGAGCGCGACGTCTACCTTGCGTTGCTCGAGGGCCGCGAGCCAGGTCAAACCGCTACCAACCGGAATGATATTAGCGTCCTGCTGCGGCACCAGCCCGGCCTTGCGGAGAGTGTAGGCGGCGAGGTTGGCGGTCAGCGAGCCGGGCTGCGTGGCGCCGATCGTAAGCCCGCGGAGCGCTTTCAGCTTGTCGGCGAGCGGCGATTTCTCGGTGATGCCCTTGGCCTGCGCCACGTCTTTATGCATGGCCCAGTTGATCAGCGCACGGGGAATCACGCCCATTACTATGACCAAGCGCTTACCTTCCTGCCAGGGAAGCATGACCTGATCGCTCGCCGTGTAGGTGAAGTCGACGTCCCCTGCGATCAGCGCCTTGATGTCAGGTCCGCCGCCGCCGGTCACGGTCAGGTCCACGCTGAGGCCTTCCTGGGCAAAGTAGCCCTTGGCCTCGGCGAGATATACGGGCGCCGTCGTCAGCGCCACCACCGGTAAGGTCATCTTTACCTTGCGAGGCGCCTGAGCGTGGGCGGGCGTGGAGATCAGCACGATGAGCATGGCGAGCGCAACGAGCACGCGGGATCGGGTCTTATTAGAAGAAGGTGTCATAAAGGCATTCTCCAACTGTAACGGTACGACGCGGATGAAGCGGCCACTCTTTCCGACTGCAACCTCTGGCTTAACCCCATCCTTCCTCGGCACCCGGACGCTACTGCGTGGATGAAGGAGCTGTCAATGGAATTTTTACGGCAGTGAAGCGACGCGACCGTTCGAAGCCTCACGGCGGTGGTCCTGCCAGCTCCAGCCCGGCGGCACGCCATGACGGTGCTGCTGCAGGCGAAACGACAAATTTGAGAAACTCGATCGCCGCAGAAGGAGATGCGTTGCTTGCGGGCACGCCCGCATCGTACGTGATGTATGCTTGCACTGCCGCCGGAACAGGTCCGAGTAACACAACGCCTTTGGCCCTCGGAATTTCACTGACGTTGTAAAGGCCGAGGTCTGCCTCCCCTTTGGCAATCAACCCTTGGCCATCCGAGTGTGGCAACAGCTTGCTTTTCATCTCGTCGGCAATGCCGAGGTTCTGCAGTACCTTTTGCGCATTGATGCCGCTGAGACCTCCCGTCCTGGAATCCGAGTAGGTTACTTTGTGCTGGGCGAGAAGCGTTTTGCGCAACGCATCAGGTGTCGTGATATCGGGTTTGGGTGCGCCCTCACGGATGGCAATCCCAATGCCCACGCGGACGAGGGCTCTCCTGGTACCAGCCGCCAGCTTCCCGGCTGTATCGAGCGCGGCGAGAGCTGGTGTCGGCATAATCAGCAGATCGAATTGCTCCCCCGCGTCCACCTTCTGCTGGATCTGTCCGGGTGAGCCGAAGATGAAGGTGACCTGAGTCCCGGTCTGCTTGGTGTGCTCGGCCGCCAGTGCCCGCAGCGCTATTGTCAACGCGTTGGCATTGAGCACGCGAATCTCGGCAGCCCATCCTGGTCTTGCCAAACCAATCCCGAGCGCGATTAGCAAACTGCAAACTGCTGTCGTGGTGAGAGGCGGGAAACGCATGGAGCCCTCCATTCGTCGGTAATGCTCTCGAGACCGCTTCTGCTTTGGAAGCGGAAGCGGCAGCGATCTGCTCACGTCTCTAATCCTTGACGTACTTCGTTACTCCCCTCACTGTGGCTTCTGCCGTGAAGAGATTGCCGGCGCTATCGATGGCAATCCCCTCTCCCATGGCTCCATCGGGCGCATCGGTTTTGTGCGGCGGCACGAAGATTGTCACCTTCCCGTCCTTCAAGCTCCCAATGCGAATGCCCTTGAGCCAGCCTAAATGCCTCTTTGGCTCCGATTCAGAGTCCGCCGCATAAATTGTGTCGTTCCCGTCTATCGCCAGCCCGCTCACGCGGCTGAACTCCCGCCATTCAGCGAGATACTTCCCCTCCTTCGTCAGGATCTGAATTCGGTGGTTGTGGCGGTCGGCGACGATCAGCCGTCCCTGGGAGTCGAACTCGATCGCGTGCGGTGTTCGGAACTCCCCTGGCCCCGTTCCGGTCTTACCGATGACCCGCAGGAACTTGCCGCTGCGGTCGAACACCGAGATACGGCCGACAAGATTCGGGTCCTCGACGTTCGTATGGCTCTCCGCCACGTAAACATCCCCGTTGCTCGGATCCGTGATGACGTCGTTCGGCTCGGTCAGTGCGTCCGGCGGATCTCCCTTCACGCCAGGTCTGCCCAACGTCATTAGCACCTTGCCATCGGGACTAAACTTGATGACAACGCTGCCCTTCTTGTCTTCACCCGGAAACTTGATGCGTTCTTCGGCTGTCGGAACGCGAGCGTCGGTCACCCACACGTTTCCATCTCGATCGACGTGGATGCCGTGTGGCCACACGAACATCCCGCCGCCAAAGCTCCTGATCTCCTTTCCTGTCTCGTCGAAGAGATGGACCGGGTTTGCCTTGGTGCCGAGGCAGCCCGGGGCAATTCCTGGCGAGCAACGGTCCGTCGCCCAAACGGACTTGCCGTCCCGGTCGATGGCTACACCGTTGGAACCGCCCCACGGCCTTTTCTCCAACGTGAGCTGTGCCCAATCGCGGATGACGCGATAGGGGTTGGATCCGCTGTTGACGGGCTGAACTTTGTCGCTCTCGGCGGTCCCGCCACGCTGTTGAGCCTGAACGCTGGTGCGTTGGGCGGTGATGGAGACGACGATCGCCACCGCGCACGCGAGTCTCACGACAATTGAGATAAACATCTCGATGCTCCTGCTCAATGGATGGGAAATTTTAAAGCCCGTTTTCCGTCTTGGCAAACCCTTCATTCACTTCTTTCTCGTAGGCGAGCAGCTTCTTGACGCTCGGGCGCCCCTGCATGCGCTTGAAATGCGCCGCGACGTGGGGGAAGCCTGAGATATCAACTCCCAATTGGGTGGCGCGGCGGCAGCACCAAAAGAAATGCGCGTCCGGGGCGGTGAAATGGTTGAAAAAGTACTCACGCCCGGCCAGCAAATCGTCGCCGATCCGGAAGTTCTCGAACAGAAATTCCGTGGCGAACTTGATCACGCTGTCGAACGCACCCGTTACGTCGCAGACTTTGGGCGGGTTGTTGATCCGGCTGAGATAAGGGTGAATGCCGCTGGCACACCAGGCATGGAGCGAGATCGCCTGCAACTCGTCCCACGGATCAGCGGGCAAGATCTTCGCGTCGGGGAAAGTCCGATGGACCCATTGATGGATGGCGACGTTCTCGGTCAGTATCTTGCCCTCGACCACAAGCGCAGGCACCTTGTGCTTCGGATTGATCTTCAGGTACTCGGCCGAGAAATTCTGCCGCTTGCGGTAATTGAGCGGCCGGACCTCGAAATCGGCGCCCGCCTCGGTCAGCGTTACATATGGAGCGAGCGCGCAGGTGTTGGGGGCGTAGTAAAGGGCGATTTCCATTCACGTCTCCTCATTAGTTTGATTGATCAATTCAATTGCGAATCTAGTACCAGCGTGTGGTAAGTGCAATCCGTTGGCAAACCGGGATCGAATCGGGCTCTGAAAATCTGCGTTCGTCGCCTTCTCATTGTCGAATGGCGGCGTCATCGCAACCGCTTTGTTTCTATCACACCATAAACCCTCCACGTTTTCGGAATTCCGAAAACGTGGAAATGAAGAAGCGGCTAGCGGTCGCGGGTGGCTACCGTGGAAGCGGCGTTCACAAAGCGGGAGAGCGCGGCGAGAACTTGACGGATTTCACTGGGATGTTTGAGCCGGTAACGATTGTGTTTTCCATCGCTGTCGTAGCGCACCACATCGGCCAGGCGGAGCGCGCCGAGTACATTGCTCACGCGCTGCACGCTTCTGCCGACCGCGCGGGCAATCTCGCTAGGGTTTAGCTCCTTGTTCTCTGCGAGCAGTTCGACGACTGCGAACGCGACCGGATTGCCGAGCAGGCGGCACAGACGTGACTGCCTGTAGCTGTCCTCTTCCACGCGGCTTCTCTATCACGTTTTCGGAATTCCGAAAACGTGGAAATATATGCGCTCTGTGCTTGCCGGTTAGCCCACACAAACTCCGATCCTAGCCCGAACAACACAGAATCCAGCCTTCTTCGCGACGGATTATATAATCTTCCGCCGATCCGCTTCCGATGCCCGGCGGCATCGCGAACTCCTTGATCAGTGAGTTCCTTGCGTCGAGGTCGCGCGCCCAGTGCCACATGGCGCGCACCTGGCCGCGGTCTTTGATCGTGTCGGTGAGAGGCGCGCGAACGCTCGGATAGATCTCGGCATGGAGAATGCGCACCGTCGGATCGAGCCATCTTCCAGTTCGGGGCGCCCATCCGGTCTCGAAAGGCCAAACGGCGGAGCATCCAGCAAACTGCGGATCGAATCGGATGGCGTGAAGGCGCGGGATGCCGGTGAGTACCTGGCTGCCGACGCTGCCCGTGCCGAAGAGCCGAAACGGGGTATTGCTTTTCGCTCTCCTGTCGGTAAGACGAAGCGGTGCGACCGACCCGCTCGCACAAACGAACGGTTGCGTCGGCTTTTTCTGCGGGACGCAAACGTAACCACCCGGCTTGAACAGACACCAGAATGGACCGGGCGAAGTCGGACCTGATACCGCGGCGTTGATCGCGTTCGCGACCTCGAACCGATTGCTGCGGTTCGTCGGTTGTTGGCCGGGCTTGGCCCCGAGGTCATCCTGGATGTGCTTGCTCAGATACTGCCAGACGATACGCCAGGGCGGCATTCCATCGGAACCCGGGTTCGCCAGCAGCGACGCGAAGCCGGCGGGGTAGCCATACCCGAAGTCGGCGCAGAGTAGCGCGCGGCCTTTGTTTGCCGTGACAATAGACTCGATCTCCGCTCGGATGAGTTGCTCTGCGTCGGTTCTGGACGGCGGGCTCACCGTACTCGGTTCGGCGGTTGTGGCGCGCCCATGAGCAATCCAAATGCAATCCGCTCTTCCTCCACGACGCCGATCGCTCCCGGACCAGTCGACCATTATATATCCGTCGAAAAGCGACACCTTCTTTCACTCGAGTGGCTCTTGAACCGTTTAACATGTTTCGATGGAAGTTCGGAATCGGAATTCGGGCGCACAGCAACATTGACACCCACGAGCGCCGCTTTTAGAGTGGGCGCCGCCGCGGGCGAACGTACTCGCTGCAAGCGAAAGGCTTATGATTAAAAAGACGTGGATATTTCTGTCTCTGCTTTTTTCCTACCACGGCACGAGCTTCACTGCGGCAGGCTCTGCTTGGCAAGATATCCTTGGCAAAGTTTCTTGCCTTTGTGGCTACCGGTCGCATCGGGTAAGCGACCGTTTCCCACACTTCATCTTCGCCCCACAGGGTCGCGTTTTTACTTTTGAGATTTCACGTGTCAATTTTCGTGCTTGGTTTGGAGCGTCGTTCAGTTCAATCCTACGGCTCTGGTAGATTGCTCAGTCTGAACATACCTGCGGGCTGATATCTGGATATACCGCGATCTCGTTGCGTTGCCGGTATCATATCCTTGACAGATCTTAGTTATCTGAGAAATATTGTAGGCGATTTCAGCAATAAAGAACGCAAAATATTAGACTGGATATGCCGCCAAACTCAGGCGGTTCACTTTATGGGGCACGACAAAAAGGCGCGCGCTAAGCGTCCGTTTACGCAGGTCAATGTCTTCTCGGCAGATCCGCTCGGCGGCAACCCGCTTGCGGTGGTGCATGCCGCCGAGGGGTTGAGCGAAGCGCAGATAGCCGCGCTCGCGCGCTGGACCAACCTCTCGGAAACGACGTTCCTCCTGCCACCGACAGATTCGGGCGCGGACTATCGCGTGCGCATCTTCACGCCCCGCGGCGAGCTACCCTTTGCCGGCCACCCGACGCTCGGCTCATGCCACGCCTGGCTCGCCGCGGGCGGAAAGCCGCGCAAGCCGAATGTCGTCGTGCAGCAATGCGGCGTGGGCCTCGTCCGCGTGCGCTGCGACGGTCCGCGCCTCGAGTTCGCTGCGCCGCCTTTGCTCCGTACCGGTGCGCTCGGGTCCGATCTGCTGGTGAAGATCGCCAAGGCGCTCGCCCTGTTGCCATCGGATATCGTTCACCACCAGTGGGTCGACAACGGCCCGGGCTGGTGCGCGGTGATGCTCCGCTCCGCGCGCCAGGTGCATTCGCTCAAGCCCGACTGGGCCTTGCTCGATCCGCTCAAGCTGGGCGTGGTCGGTCCGCATGACGCCGGCCACGACGCGGCCTTCGAGGTGCGGGCGTTCATCGGGCGCGGCGGATACGAGGATCCGGTCACCGGCAGCCTCAACGCCAGCGTCGCGCAGTGGCTCATCGGCGCAGGACTCGCCAAGTCTTCCTACGTCGCAGCCCAGGGCACCGCGCTCCAGCGCGCCGGCCGCGTCCATCTGCGCAAGGACGGCGAAGAAGTCTGGGTCGGCGGCGACGTCGTGGACGTGATTCGCGGCGAGGTCAGTCTCTAGATCGAACCATCAAAGTTGGGCAGCAAAAGCCTTGGCCTTTGGAGCCGCAAGGAGTCCGCGACTGATTGGCGCCTTCAGGGACAAGAGCAATATCTCAAGGCAGTCGAATTGCATTGGCAAGTCTATCGCCGTTATTCTAAGAAATCAGACTGGGATCATGACCACTGTGAGTTTTTCCGGACGAAGTTCATGGTCGTTGGCAGGATTTGTTGATTGCGCGGAAACGAATCAGCGGCATCAGGGCCCGTCTCAAAAGAAGGCGGCGGCCGTTGACCGATACAAGGTAAGCGATAATATTTAAGTCGATCGTATACGGGAGGCTGTCTTGAGACTTGCTTTGTTCCAGAGAGCCGGAAGCGCTGACGTGTTACCGGGACTGATTGCTCAGGGTGGCGTCGTGAGCGTTGCCGATCTCGTGTCGCGTGGCTCCACGCCTCAGTTGACGATGACAGGAATCATCGACGATTTCGAGCGCTTGCGTCCAGGTCTCGAACGCCGGGCACGCGAGGGCGATCGGCTGCCGCTCGCCGACGTGCGTCTGCGCGCCCCATTGCCGCGGCCGGGAAAGATCCTGGCGTGCATCGCCAACTACTGGGAGCACGGCGCGCTCGAAGCCCGGCCGCTGAACATGTTCCTGAAAAACCCAGACGCGGTGATCGGGCCGGGCGATACTATCGTGTTGCCGGAATTCACCGAGCCTTGGATCTTCATGCACGAGGCGGAGCTTGCGCTCGTCGTCAAGGGGCCTGCCAAAAAAGTGAGAGCGGAGAATTGGCGCAGCGCTTTATTCGGCTACACGGGAATGATCGATGTGTCGGCGCGCGGCGAAGGCCGGCGGACATGGAAGGCAGGCAGTTGGCTCGGCAAGTCGTTTGACACCTTTGCGCCGCTCGGGCCGTGCCTTGCGACCCTCGACGAGATCCCGAATCCCAACGATGTGCTCGTGCGCTTCTGGGTCGATGGCCAACTGCGCCATAACTACAACACCGATGACATGGAGCACCCCGTGCCGGAGCTCGTCGAGTTCGCCTCGACCATCATGACGCTCAACTCCGGCGATGTTATCGCCTGCGGCACCAACCACGAAGGACTGGGACCGCTGCAGGATGGCGAGGTCGTCGACTTCGAGATCCAGCACATCGGGCGCATGCGGCTCAACGTCGTGGATCCGCTCAAGCGCACCTGGGAAAAAGGCATCTACATGGGGACGGATTCGACCAACCCTGACGCCGTCAGGCGCAATCGGCCGCAGTGACCCGGCAGGAGTCAAGTCTTTTTGACAGTTAGGCGCGCTGTCGGTCGATCTCAATCTAGTCATCGTGAGCAGATTGGCGCACGGGAAAGCTATCCGGGAAGGCAAGAATATCCTTGGCGAAGTTCCTGACCTTCGCGGCTCCGGTCGCATCGCGTAAGCGACCGTTTCCCACACTTCATCTTGCTGGCGCCGGATTTGCGCGCCCTGTCCATGTGGAGCTTCGCTCTATCCTCATGCCCCGATCGCGACGCGGCGCCAGACCGCCTAACCAAACTGCCGGTCCATCTTGCCGTTGGCTTCAGCACTTCCGGCAGATGAGATCGCCTTTTGGAAATGGCAAGAGCACGCAGTCTACTCGCGGATCTTTTTCGGCACGGTTCAGGAGCTCGGTCTGGACGCGCGGGAAAGTTACGTTATCGATGACGAGCAATCCACCGGGCACGAGGCGCGGGACCGCTTTCTCGTAGACCTTGGCGTTGAGCTCCGGGGGTTGAAGATCGGAGAAGCAAAACGCGATCTCCTCGAACCGGGTGGCGTAGTCGAGAGCGTCGCCATGAACGGCCTGGACCGAACCAGCCGCTCCGGCGCGGGAGATGTTCTCTCGAGCCAGGGCGACTTTCTTTTCATCGAGATCGACCGTCGTGAGCGTAACGCCGCGCGCGCGAGCGGCCAGCGACAGCCACAGGCTGGAGTAGCCGCCGCTGCTGCCCAGCTCGATAAATGCGCCCTGCGGCGCCGACATCGCCAGGAGCGCAAGGCAGCGCCCGACGTCCTCGGAGACACTGCGCAGCGCCGACTGATCGCGCGCCGTCTGTTCCTCCAGTTCGCGCATCACCTGGCGCATGTTCGCTGAAAGGTCATGAAACACTTGCGCCTCCCTGGAGATTTTCGAACGGCACGCTGCGCCGATTGATCTGCTCTTCGATGTCGTCCGACAGTAAATTCTCGCTCAGCAAAACATAGTCGCCGTAGGCGCCGTGAACCGGACCGAGCAGGCTGCGCTCGGGAAGGAGGCCCGGCTTGCGCCCGCCAAACCGCGGTAGCTTCGCGCGATACTTTTGGTAGAGCTCATACCAATTGCGCGTGAGCTGGATGTAGAATTCCAACGGCACCGGCGGCTGCTCGGCTTCCTTGCAGAGCGCCGTCGACGGCTCGCGCCGCCACTGCTGCGGGCGCGGCAGAATGCCGCGCGACATCAGGTATTCGAAGCCGGCGCTCGACGATTTGACCGCTTCGGCGACGGATTGAAACCCGTGGGGACGCGCCATCTCGACGCCGGAGACGAAGCTCGGCTGCACGGCTCCCGGGCCAAAAACCTCCACCGCGTCGCACATCCAGCGCACCCAGTTGTCCCACCCGATGCGCTCCGCCTTTCCCGGATTGATCCATTCGAAGAGCCGCCGATCCCACACCTCCATATTGAAGTGGATGTTGTCGACGCCGGCGGCTTTGTAGCGCGCGACTTCTTCTCGCGGCCTCGCATTGACCTCGAAGGTAATCCGTGGCTTTGACGCGCCCTCTTTGATGGCGCGGATGTACTCTTCGTAAAAGTCCGCTTCGGTTTTTCCGTGCAACGTCTTGGTGATGGTGCCGCCGCTGAGCACGAAGCCGTGCGTGCCGGCGCCATGCTTTCGGGCGTCGCTCGCGACCTCCTCGCAGACTCGGACGACGTCGGCCACCGATTTCACCGGGGCGGTCAAGGTGAAATCACGAGACAGCTTCATCTGCCTTGCATTCTCGTTGATGTCACAGAACTTACACTCCTCGCGCGCGCCCCAGTATTGGCAATTGCGAAAGATCGTAATGAACGCGCCGAAGGCGACGATCTCATGATAAGGCGTGCCGTCAGGCAAACTCTTCGCGTAATAGTCGGGGGTTTTCGGGAAGCGCACCTCGGTGAGCACGCGCCCCTCCGTCGTCAGCACCAGCCGGCCATCGACCACATCGATCAGGTAGGGAGAATAGGGCGAAAGCGAGGTTTGAATCGATACCGGGCGCATGCCGTAGGGCCCGTTGAGTAGAACGAAGTGCTCGGGAACGCGCCGATGCTCGCCCCGCTTCAACTCGGACATCGGCACGAGATCGTATGAGAACAAACGGTACGACTTGACCAGCGCGCCCGCCGCAGCTTCGAGCGCGGCGTCGCTGAACCAATGACCGAGGCTCAAAAGATGCTGCTTGAGAATCGTTTCCTTGGGAACGTCGGGGTATTTCGTGAAATACGATTCCAGCACTTCTGGGTCGGATTCGTTCGCCGTCGAGATATTACCCATTTCGTAGATCCTTCCGATCGTAAGGAGAGAAGACGGTCATGGCGCTCAATTCCTTGACTTCTTATCGGTGGCACATTTATATGTCAAGCAACCTCGATTTTTGGTGGTGACTCATTTTGGACGTTCCAAGCTAATCGGTCACATGAATGGAGATTCTTCGCTGTCGCTCAGAATGACATGTGCGGGAGTGTCATCCTGAACGAAGTGAAGGATCTGATAGTAAAACGAGTCACTCGATTTTTACGACAAAGCGAGCGCAAAAAAGTTGTATCTCCGATTAAAAATTTTCCTATGGCTCGGTGGGTTGGCTTACTTCGCCCTGCTCGGAGCGGCAAGGTTGCAAGCCGGGGAGGCAAAACCATCCTCGGCCGGCGAATGGGAAAAAACGGTAGAGGCGGCCAAGAGGGAAGGCAAGGTGGTCGTCTCTATCCCGGTCAGCGCCGAGCTGAGAAAAGGAATCGAAAAAGTTTTCAAGCAGCGCTTCGGTATCGAGACCGAACTCAATGCCGGCAGAGCCGCCGCCATTGTCGGGAAAATCCAGCAGGAGTCGAAGTCCGGCGTGCCTTATTTCGATGTCCATATGGGCGGCAGCGAATCGATGGTCACGGGGCTTTTGTCCGAAGGTATTTTAGCTCCCCTCGAACCGGCGATGATGCTCAAAGAAATCAAAGACCCGAACAACTGGTGGGGCGGCCACATCTGGGTGGACAATGCGAAGCGTTACATCTATGCCTCGCAGGCCTATCAAGTCGAGAACATTTGGTGCAACACCGACTCTGTGAAGCCCGAGGAGATTCGTTCCTTGACCGACCTGCTGAATCCCAAATGGTCCGGCAAGATCGGCTACCTCGATCCGCGCACTCCCGGCGCGGGCGCTTCGACGTGGTCTTTTACCTGGAAGCTCAAGGGGGAGGACTACTTGAAGAAGCTGGCGCGCCAGAAGCTGTTCGTCAGCCGCGATCAACGGGTATTGGCGGAAAGTCTGGCCAAAGGAAAGATCGCGGTGGTCGTCGGCCTTAGTTATTATTCATTGCTGCCGTTTATCAAAGCCGGACTGCCGGTGAAATCGGTACCGACTCCTCGCGACGAGGTTTACGTAAGCGGCGGCAGCGGCAACGTGACGATCATCAAAGGCGCTCCCCATCCCAACGCGACGAAAGTGTTCGTCAACTGGTTCCTCGGCCAAGAAGGACAGGAAACATATTCCCGAGCGATGGGTCAGGGGACGCGGCGGCTCGATGTCGATACTCAATGGTTAAAAGAGTTCGGCGTCATTGGCGCTAAGGATAACCTTACCCCGGACCAATACCCAAAGCTTGAAAATCAGTCGGAAGAAAAGATCCTCAAGACGCGCGAGCCGGCGGCCGAATTGGCGCGCAAGCTTCTCGACTGAAAGGCGCCGGCACCCACCGGTGAAATCGTCATGGACGCGGAAGATCGTCGAACGAACGTGAAGCGATACAACGCGGGGATTCAGCGCGCCAGGGGGCTATTGGAATTGGCCTCCGGTTTATACGACAGCTCACTCTCGTCGGAGTCGTGGAAAGCCGCCGAGGGGGTGCTGCAAACCGATTCGCCTCTCGGCAACGCGCTCAAACTCTCGCTCACTCCCAAGCGCAACGATCGCAAGGGCATCGCGCTCTCTTTCACCACGGGCGGTTTTCGCGCGATCAGAGCGGTGGCCGAAGGCAAGTTTTCGCTCGCCTGGGTCAACCCTTCGGTGCAGTTGACAATGGCCTATCGGGGGAAAGGCCCGTTTCCCAAACGCCTTCCCGTGCGGACGCTCGCCGTGTTTCCCTCTTACGATGTCATGGGCTTCGCGGTCCACGAATCGACCGGGATCACTTCCATATCTCAGATCAAAAAGAAACGCTGCCCGCTCAAAGTTTCCATAAGGAATATGGATAAAGCCGCGCGAAAGGAAGACTCGACGATGTTCACGGTGGCGGAGGTCTTGCGCGCCGGCGGATTTACGCTGGAGGATATCCGCCGGTGGGGCGGAGAAATTCATTTAGCGAGCAGGCCCAGCCATCCGGCGCGGCGGGCGGACATCGAAAGCGGCAGGATCAACGCGATTTTCGATGAGGGAATCAAGAGCTGGGCGCGAACCGCCCTGGAAAACGGGTTTCGTTTCCTGCCCGTGGAAGGATCCATCCTGAAGCATATGACCATACTGGGGTACCGGCCGACCTGCATGCCGAAATCGCGATTCGAGGGGATGGCCGGAGATATTCAGACCCTTGATTTCAGCGGCTGGCCGATGATCGTGCGCGCCGACATGCCGGACGACGTGGCCTATGCTTTATGTGAAACGATCGAGAAGCGAAAGGACATGATGCCGACGGATAATTATAGGCCGCTCGATATCGCGCAACTCTGCGCCAATGACGAAGAGTCGCCCTACGATGTGCCGCTGCATCCAGGCGCGGCGCGTTTTTACCGCGAGAGAGGATATCTGAAATAGAATTTCCGTAGCAGAGTCGGGTAACGGAATACTCATTTCTTCCCCTCGAATCTAGCGGCATTTGTCGATCAACAATCTTGACAGATTGAGGAAAGCGGAGGATATTGCGAACGATTTCGGTTTGAGCAGCGGCGCCGTTTTAGGAGATAGACTGACCAGCGTTTGTCGCGTCCTAAAGCGGCTCACTTAATAGTCATGCGCTGTAAACTTTTCCTGGTCGTTTTGCTAACTGTTTTCAGTCATTCTTTCTCGGTAGCTGGCGAACCACATCCATATTTGATCGCGGTCGCGAAAGAGGTTCAGTTACCCAAGGCTTCTGACATTAAAATGGATTTAGTTTCCAATATTCTTACTTATTCCTTCCGCGCCCGGAGTTACACGATCGATTCGAAAATGCGGAACGCGTATCCCATGGGTATGAGGGAGGTTAGCGGCCCTTCAAACGAGGGGTTCATCATTAATATTTCGGTTGGCCCCAAAAACAATCTCCCGATGTCGAGACATAATGGGATCTATTCTGAACGCAATGTTTCTCATCCCTACTGGAAAGAGCGGGTGTACGGATACGAGACACCTCAAGGCACCATTGTTGTGTCTGTGGAGGAGGGTTTCAAAATAGAGAAGAATCGATTGCTTGGTCTCGAGGAAAAGATTAAGGAATACCTGTCGCAATGGGCAGACAAGCAATAGCGCATAACAAATCGCCGCACGGATTTTGCCTCGCCGGAACTCTGTCGTTTTGACCCTGCGTGCTTGCTCGGCAAACCCGTGAGCTCAATTCGTTTGGCCACGCTTCCTAGCGCTTCGGTAAGCAAGTTTGGCTCATGCCCTTCACGTTTCTGCAATCAAAAGATGACGGATGCCGGTGGCGCGCCGGAGAGAGGGGGGCGAATCACATCCCATTTTTTGTAACCTGAGAGGAGATCAATCATATGGCAACATTAGACGAACTGCTCAAGATCGACGGGGTCGTCGCCGCGGGTGAGTTCACCGCGGACGGTAAATTGGTGGACTATAAGTCCAAGATGGATATGTCACCGGAGATGGCGGCAATGACGGCTCAATACTGCGCCACAGTCACGATGATGTTCAACACCCTGGCGGGCGCCTACACCAAGTTGAGCAAGATGAACTGGGTACCCCAACAGGGTTGGGCCTACTCAGGCGGTGAGTGGACGGTCGCTATTGGCGGCAATCGGGGCGTGTTCGTAGAGACAGCCAAGGCCGACTTCAACCGGCTGTTTCAGGCGCTCGTTGGCCGCTAGCGCCTAGCGGGAGCCACCCGATAAAACTCATACGGCAATATCTCCGAACAAGCCGTCGGTGAAATATTGCCGATGCGCGCACGCCATCCGTACATTATCCCTCCATTTTTTTGCCGGCGTGAATGCCGCCTTCTGCGGCGAAATTATTCGTTGACGTGTTTGCTGTCAACTTGAACTGATCTGCCGCTTAACAAGACTATCAAAGCAGGAAAGGACTCCGGACCCTTTTAATTCTCTCTAGTGATCCTGATATCTAGCACGAGTAGCAGCGCAGCTCTCGAGAAGGCTGGACAAGCAAGTTCAAGACTTAACTCTGGAGGCTCCTGCGCCGAAATCGAAGCGAACATATTGCTTGACACTTTCCCGCTGTTCTTTGTACATGTCACCTTGCGATGAGTCCGATCTAATATTTTGCGCCGAGAGGCGGATGCGTCATGTGCCCAAAAAGATACTGGTCTTGGCGGTTCATTGTTAAA
>WNFW01000587.1_pt1 | contig 23900 bp, 20 predicted proteins | sample 5400131 | NCBI WGS metagenome assembly WNFW01 (sample SAMN13153362, study PRJNA577476) | soil metagenome | isolation source: 20 cm soil or saprolite under grassland replicate 1 | place: USA:California | collected 2016-06-15 | reverse complement strand
TGGATTACAAGAAACGTAAAGAATTGTTTTCGCATCAAAGGAACCCAGGTCGCGTTCCATGCCTTTTGCACCCGCCCGAGGCGGATCGAGGATAATCTTCGAGAATTTTTCTCTTCGATTCCTCAGGTGTTCTACTGTCGCAGGTACGCGACCGCAGATCCAGTGGATATTACCGATGCCGTTCGCCTGAGCGCTAAGTTTTCCGCTCGCGATCGACGGACGGTAACCTTCCACGGCAACGATTTCCCGAACCCGTTTGGCGATTGAAACGGTGAAATTTCCGGGGCCGCAGTAGAGCTCGAGCACGCGATCATGGCCTGCGAAATGGCCGGCTGTCAAAAGCTCGCTTAAGATTTTCCGGTTGCCCTGGGGGTTGACTTGAGTGAAAACGTCGGCTTCGACGCGCAGGCAGACGTCTTCTTCGGTGAAAACCGAGATGCGAGTTTCGCCCCAAGTTCGGCGCCCATCACGGCCCGTGAGAATCAGACCTCGGATTCGCGGCTTTTCTTCCAGCAGTCGGCGACAAACGACTTCATCATTGGAAAAAAACTTCCCATTCGATTTGGCGACGATGACCATTTCCTCAGGGCGATCGCCGCTGGTGATCTCAAGGTATTCCAACGCGGTGCGGATTTGTCGGACCCAGTTTCGCAGGGCAACGATGAACTCGTTGACGGGGTTAACGGCAATCAGGCACGAGTCGATCTCCACCAAACGGTGCGAGGACGCATGATAAAAACCCAGTCTCCTATGACTGTCCACATGCAGGCGTATACGTCTGCGATAGTGGTATTCATTTACAGAAGGAATAATCGGCCGCAGTTCGAATCTATCTAGTTTGCCGATACGCCGCAGCGCGTCTTCGACACTTTGCTGTTTGGCTTTCAATTGCGCCTCATAATGGAGATGTTGCCAAGAACAGCCACCGCACTCGCCAACGTAGGGGCAAGGAGGATTTTGGCGCATGGGAGACGACTCCATTAAACCAAGGAGCTCACCGACGGAATATCTTTCTTTTGATTCAACGATGCGCGCCAGCACCTTATCTCCGGGAGCCGTATTGGGGATCATCACGGCCTTCCCTTCGTGGCGGCCGATGCCGTAGGGACCGTAGGAGAGCGAGTCGATCTCTAGCGTGAATTCGTTTTTCGCGTTACTCTGATTCATTGATTCCAAAGGGAATACTACAAGGACATTTCGGTTGATGAAAGCTCAAAACGATCCGCGTTTTCTAAAGGGCATCGACGAGTTCAATCAAAAACTCTTTTTCGAGTGTCACGAGACGCTTGAGGAAATTTGGTTGGAGGACCACGGCGAAGACCGAGTTTTTTACCAGGCGATCATTCAGATCGCCGCCGGTTACTTCAAATGGCAACAAGGTGTGCCGATGGGCGCCATCAAGCTCTGGCGCACCGGATTGGCAAAAATCGAGCGCTATAGGCCAATTTATTTCGCCGTCAACGTGGAGTCTTTAGTTGAGGCCGTAGAGCAGAACTTGGCGGAACTCGAAGCCGCCCAGCAAAGCGGTGATTCGCCCTTGCTAAATATCCCCACGATTCATCTCATCTGTTAAAGCAACGCGCTTCATGATCCGCTGCATCGACGTTCGCAAAGTGTATCGCCAGGGGCAAAACGAAATCACGGCGCTGGCCGGGATCACGCTCGACATAACGAAAGGGGAGTTTACCGTCATCATGGGACCGAGCGGCTCCGGGAAGAGCACCCTGCTTCACCTGATCGGCGGATTGGACCGGCCGACCAGCGGGGACGTTCTCGTAGACCAGCGCCTTATTTCGCAAATGGCTGACGACCAGGTCACTCTCTTCAGGCGCACCAAAATCGGCTTCGTGTTTCAATTTTTCAATCTTCTCCCGACATTGACGGCGTTGGAAAATGTCACACTGCCTTTGGTTCTCGACGGCCGGGCCAAAGCGGAAGCGGACCAAAAGAGCGAGTTCCTTCTCGGCAAGGTCGGCCTCGAGCAGCGGAAAAATCATCTCCCTGAGGAGTTGTCCGGCGGAGAAATTCAGCGCATCGCCATCGCGCGGGCGCTGGCATTCAATCCGCCTATTTTATTGGCCGACGAGCCGACCGGTAATCTCGATTCCAAGACCGGTGAATCCGTTTTGGCGCTCCTACGCCAGATCAACCGCGACGATGGTTGCACGGTCGTGATCGTCACCCACAGCCGGGAGGCGGCATGCCACGGGGACCGTAAGATTTTCTTGCGCGACGGTAGCGTTGAGAAGGACGGCTGCTGATGTTTCGGTTGTTGCAGACCCTGTCCTGGCGGCATGTGCGACGCCATCAGTTGAGAACGGCGCTGACATTCCTTGGCATTGCGCTCGGCGTCGCCGTTATCGTCGCCATCGCGATGGTCAATCGATCGCTCACCAGTTCGTTTCAATCGACCATCGAGCAAATCGCCGGTAAAGCGGTATTGCAGGTTGCCAATGGAGAAAGCGGCATCAACGAATCGCTCTTTCCGGTCATTCGCGATACGCCCGGCGTTCAAGACGCAGCCGCTGCCGTCGAGGGGTTCTTGCCGGTGAGCGGCAAGCGAGGTGAGCGACTCTACGTATACGGAGTGGATCTGCTCACCGATTTCGCCATTCGGGACCATCGATTCGCAGGCTCCGGCTTCGCTTTCGACCAAGCGCTGGATTTCATCGCTCAGCCGGACTCCGTTGCGCTGACCGAATCCTTCGCGCGCAGGCTCCATCTTCCCATAGGCGCGCAGATTACCCTGGCGACCCCTCGAGGCAAGCAGAATTACACGGTTCGCGCGCTGCTCAAGGAAGAGGGGACGGCGAGGGTGTTCGGCGGCAACTTCGCTCTGATGGATTTGCCGGCGGCCCAGAGGAGTTTCGGCAAGGAGGGCAAGCTCGACATCATTGATCTCACTGTAGAAGAGGGCGCCAAAATCGAGACGGTTCAACAGCGCCTCAAGTCACGATTAGCAGGTGCAGCCGAAGTTGAGCGGCCAAAGAAGAGAGGCGAGCAAATCGAGTCATTGCTGATTTCGTTTCGGGTCGGCCTTTTCTTCGTCAGCTTGATTGCGCTCTTCGTCGGCTTCTTCCTGATCTACAACACCGTATCAGTTTCGGTAGTCCAAAGAAGAAGAGAGATCGGCACGCTTCGCTGTTTGGGAATGCGGCGCGGCGAGTTGTTGCGATTGATTCTTGCGGAGGCATTGATTCTGGCGGTGATCGGTTCCTTGGCAGGAAGTTTGTTCGGCTGGTTGTTGGCGCAAGCGGCGCTTGTGGCGGTCGGACAAACAGTCGCCGATCTTTTTACGGTCGTTGATTTAGCCGCGGGGAGTTTCACTCTCAAAGAAGTCGGGCTCGCGCTCGTCAGCGGCATCGCCGTGGCGGTGTTCGCGGCGCTGCATCCTGCTTGGGAAGCCATCCATGTCAGTCCGCTTGAAAGCGCCAGGCAAGCGGCCTGGCGGCCAAGATCGCGCGCGCGCAGGTCTTGGGCGACGGCTTTGGCTATTTTTTGTTTCCTTTTATCGCCGACCGTCATTTTTCTCTCACCGTCGCTCCAAGGGTCCGTCGAGAAGTTCAGCGTGGGGGTTATTGGAATGCTCGTGTTTCTGCTCGGCCTTGCCTTTTTCTGTCCGCTCGTCATTAATTACGGGGTCAAATGGTTTTGGCAATCCGCCGTGCAACTTCCCGGTCATTCGTGGGTCGAAGCTCGACTCGCGTCGGACAGTCTGCGTCGAAATCCAGCTCGCTCCGGCATTACCGTCGCCACCCTCGTGATCAGTCTAGCGGCGATTTTCACCATCGCTGCCTTCGTCAACAGCGTGCGCGGTTCATTGCTGGCGTGGGTGGATCAAATGGTAACGGCGGACCTGATCGTCAGTTCCGGCGCCAGAACGGCTGGGCCGAGAAATGTGCCGCTCACGGAAGAGCCATCGCCGAATTTCAGACATCTTCCCGGAGTAAAGATCGTCGATCTTTACCGGTTGATACGATCGACCTATCAGGGCAAGCCGATCTTGATTGAGTCCTTTTCCGCCCGAGAATCGGCCAGCGTGCGGAATCTGCCGATGGCCGCGGGGGACGGCAAAAGGGCTTTGCGGGAAATGGGCGAGGGGAAAGGCGTTATCATCAGCGAAAGCTTTCAAAGCAGGTTCAGCAAAAGCGCCAATGAGGTCGTCGAGCTTTCCACTCCTTCCGGTTCGATCGCCTTCAAGATTCTTGGCGTTTACGTCGATTATTCCTCGGACGCGGGCAGCGTGTTGATGGATCGAGCCTCGTACAAAAAATACTGGCGAGACGAGCTCGTGGATGCTTTCGATCTATGGTTGGAGCCGGGCGCGGATCCGGCGGCCGTGATTAAAAGAATCAAAGATGATTACGGTGAAAAATACCAGCTTTTTATCAGCACGCATCGGGAGCTGAAAGACGCCGTGGTGCGGATTATGGAACAATCGTTCGTTGTTAACTATGCCGTAGAGATCGTCGCGGTGGTCGTCGCGATTTTCAGCGTGATCAATACGCTCCTCGCGTCGATCTTGGATCGGATTCGGGAGATCGGCGTCCTGCGCGCAATCGGCGCGACCCAAGCCCAGGTGCGAAGAATTGTCGTCTTGGAGGCGGGCTGGATGGGATTTTTAGGCGGTCTTCTCGGTCTCTTTGCCGGCACGATCATGGCCTATCACCATGTCGTCTACAATACCAAATTTCTTACCGGCTGGACGTTTCAATTTTACTATCCGTATGGCGTAGCGATTTTATCGCTGGTTGCGTCCGTGGTGCTTTGCCTGATGGCAGGATATGGACCGGCCAAGCAGGCGGCGTCTAGACCGATCGTGACGGCGATTGGGTACGAATGATTTTTTTGGACTGGTTACTGGAAAGATTCCGGGAACAGCTTGCCGCCATTAAGACGTAGGCAACTCGGTAAACATTACAAAGCGGCCCCGGCGGTTTTTGACGCGGCATTCTTCCGTCAGCTCAAAGCAGGCGGGGGCTTCCTTGCCGTAGCTGATGGTGACCAAGCGGTCGGCTGAGACGCCTTGGCTCACCAGGAAGTCCTTCGCGGCTTCCGCCCGCTTCGCGCCCAAGGCCAAGTTGTACTCGGCTGCACCGATGTCGTCGCAATGACCTTCAACTTCGACTCGCGCTGATGGATTGGCCTTCATCCATTCGGCGTTTTTCGTGAGAATTTCCATGGCATCCGGCAGTAAATTCGTGCTGTCGAATTCAAAGTAGATATCCTTCAACACCGCTCCTGGGGGGGTGATTGCCGCGAGGCCACGGCTCAGCGCTTCCATAGCCGAGGGCGACCGCGTGGTGACCGTGTCTCGCGCGGAACTCTCGAACGGTGGCGGAGAGAAAGTCGCGGCTGGCTTGCTCTCGGAACTCGAGCAAGCGGAGACAAAAATTGGCAAAACGAGCAAAAGATAAACTATCGACAATTTGCGATAAATCGAGCCATTGCAAAAGAGCTTTTTCATTCTTTCTTCAGAACCCAGCGAAATTTTTCCCTATCCTCCAGGTTTGTCGATGTCTTGTCAAGTTTTTTTGCAACTTTTGGCGCAGACGCGAGACCGGGGGGTGGCGATGTGCTGCATGAATTTATGTTTCTCGGTTTCACTTGCGATGCAGAAGCGTCCAAAAAGTTCCACAGATTCCGCCGAAGAGGTCGATCAGGACATCGCCAAAACTCGCCGTTCTGCTGGCAACGAAGCCCTGGTGGAGCTCGTCGCTGACCGCATAAACGAAGACGAATGCCACGGTCAACGCTGCGTGACGGGCATTAAAGCGGCGGCCGGGTTCTTGGGATAACGCCCGCAGGAGTAAGATCGCGAATACGATGTACTCACTCAGGTGCCCAAGTTTGCGCAGCGCGAAGTGAATGGCCGCGATTCGGTCGGCGGAGATTCCTGGAAAAAGCCAGTTGAGCAGGGGTTCCAACAGCTGCGATGTATGGGAAGAGGAAAACTGGTCCGTTGAGAAGTAAAAAATCAAAGCAGCCCATAAGGCGATGGGCAGCCAGTTCCTGATCCAATGTCGCAAGTGGTCGGCCATGATTGATTCAATCTTCAATATCTTAGTGGCTTACCGCAAGGATTTGATGCATCGGAGCGTTCGCAGGCGGGCCCGGAGATGCATGGCTGGTATTGCCTTATGGATGTTGTATAAAAATAACATGCGCGGTCAGGAGTTTAAATGAAACACACCGTGACGTTAATACCCGGAGACGGTATCGGCCCGGAGGTGACGAAACCAACGCTGGCAATCATCAAAGCCGCCGGAGTGAACATAGAGTGGGAGACGCACCTAGCCGGCGCCAGCGCGTTAAAGAAGCACAAGACGACTATCCCCAAAGCGCTGCTCGACTCGTTCACTAAAAACAAAATCGCCCTGAAGGGACCGGTTACGACCCCCGTCGGCGAAGGTTTCCCGAGCGTCAACGTGGAGCTGCGCCAGACGTTCGACTTATACTCGAATCTTCGGCCCATCAAGAACCTTCCCGGCGTAAAAGCGCGCTATCAAAATGTGGATCTGATCGTTGTGCGCGAGAATACCGAGGGGCTTTACTCCGGCATAGAGCACGAAGTCGTGCCGGGCGTGGTCGAAAGCTTAAAGATCATGACCGAAAAGGCTTCAACAAGGATCGCGAAGTTTGCTTTTGATTACGCTCGATCCTTCGGGCGAAAAAAGGTCGTCGCGGTGCACAAGGCAAATATTATGAAGCTCGGTGACGGCTTGTTTCTTGACTGCGCGAGAAAAATAGCCGGCAAGTATGAGGGAATCGGTTTTAGCGATATCATCATCGATAACGCCTGCCTGCAACTTGTTCTTGACCCAACGGCATTCGATGTCCTGTTGTTGGAGAACTTGTACGGCGACATTGTTTCGGATCTGGCCGCGGGCTTGGTTGGAGGTTTGGGGGTTGTGGCCGGGGCAAATCTCGGCGACGGCTATGCGCTCTTTGAGACGGTCCACGGCAGTGCACCGGATATCAAAGGAAAAGGGATAGCCAATCCGACGGCGATGATCTCGGCGGCGATCATGATGCTCAATCGTATTTCTGAGCAAACCGCCGCGAAACGCATCTCGGCGGCACTCGAAAGAGTCCTTCAGAGAGGGGATTGTTTGACCCCCGACCTTGGAGGTTCGGCCACAACCAAAAAATTTGCCGCGGCGGTCATTGACGAAATCGAGCGCTGATTGGAATCGCTTTAACCGATTTCAACGACAGAGTGTCAGGCCTGACAGATGATCCATTGGCGCGGATAGGCGTTTAGCGATTCGCAGCCTTTTCTCGTCACCCGCAATGTCTCACCGAATTGCAGCCCCATCTTCTCGTCTTTGGTCATGACGTTGGGCTGAATGACGATGACCATGCTTTCCCGGAAGGTCATCTCTCGCGATTCGTGCCGCTTCGTGGTCTTGGTTTGAAAGATCGGCGGGTATTGGTTCACTCCGTGGACGAGATCGTCGTAGATGCTGTAGCCGCGCCGATGGATGACTTCCGCTGCCTCCTCGGCTTCGGTGGTCGTCGTTCCATCTTTGATGACGGTCGCCAGGGTTTCAAATGCCTCGACCGCCACGTCGTGCAGCTCCTGCCATTCCGGCGTCGGCCCCTCACCGATGGAAAAAGTGCGATGAATCTGTCCGCTGTAACCGGAATAGGCGCCGCTGATCTCGGTGATCAAACAATCGCCTTTTTGCAACTTTCGGCTGGAATGAAATTGTGACGGGACCGGAAAATCGGGGTTGCGCATGGGCATGCTGCTCATGAAGTGGATGCCGGCGTAGCCGCCCCGCTTGAGATAAACCGGTTCAATGATGGCCGGAATTTCATCTTCGCGCATGCCTTCTTTCAATCCTTCCGCCAACGCCTGGATCGATTGATCGGTAAGCTTTGACGCAAAGCCAATGCGCTCGATCTCTTCGGCGCTCCTGACCGTCCGCATCATCCGCATCTTGCCGCCCAAGTCAGTGAACGTGGCGTTGGGGAATTTCTCGGAGAGCTTATGGTAATGTTGGTATGGAATAGCGCCGACCAAACCGATCTTTTTCGATTCCAAGCCGCGCTCGCGAATCAATTCCAGCACGCTGTTACGGGTGTTCGCGCCCGCCCAGCGGACGTCTTTAACGACGGACATAACGCGAGCCATCGGAAAATGATTGAAGAGCTGCATGAGGACGACGGGATCTTTGCCGTTTTGGAAAAGCACATAGGCCTCGCGGCTGCTGGGCCAATCGGTCAGCCAATAAATATCGGATGCGTACCGGCCGGTGCCGTAAACCAAGAGCGCATCCACTCCCTCTTGAGCCATCAAATTTTCAATCGCCTCGTGTCGTCTCGCCATCTCTTTATCGGAGAACGTTGGATAATCTGAACGTTGGCGCATTTTTGGCCTCCTGGGTATTTTATGTTCCGAATGGGATGTTCGGAAGAATTCTTGTTTAGCATTGAATTAGTTTTTCAAGCAACAGAATGCAAACCTGTCTCTCGACCTCACGCGAAGTAGTCGTAACTCTGGGTATTCATGTTTGTGGTACGCGGTGTAGACAAATCTGCCTTACACCAAAGGTCCTACTGGACATTTCGTCTTGAACGTGAGAATTTTCCAATTAGCTTAGCCTTTTATTCCAATCATCGGAGGATAAACATGAATGCAACGCGTTTCACACGTCGGTCGTTGTTGGCGCTATTTCTTTCGGTAACCCTAACTGGCGCTTACGCGAGGGCGCAACAGTATGAGCCGCACGTCGGCCAGGAAGGCAAAGATGTGATTTGGGTACCGACGCCGCAGGCGCTGGTGGATAAAATGCTGGATATGGCGAAGGTCACGCCGAAAGACTACGTGATTGACCTCGGCTCGGGGGACGGCCGCACCGTGATCACTGCAGCGAAGCGCGGCGCCAGGACGCTCGGCATCGAATACAACCCGGACATGGTCGAGCTGTCGAAGCGCAACGCCGCCAAAGCGGGAGTGACTGACAAAGCCAATTTCGTTAAAGCAGATTTATTCGAAAGCGATTTCTCGCAGGCTACGGTGATCACCATGTTTTTGTTGCCCGATATCAATCTCCGGCTCCGCCCGAAGATCCTCGATCTCAAGCCCGGTATTCGTATCGTATCGAACTCTTTCACGATGGGCGACTGGAAGGCAGACGACACGGTCACGGTAACCGATGACTGCGCGTCTTATTGCACGGCCTATCTCTGGATCGTGCCTGCAAAAGTCGAAGGCAAGTGGCAACTACCCCAAGGGGAACTCACGCTGAATCAAACCTACCAGATGATTTCCGGTACGCTGAAGAACGGAAGCAACGTTGTTCAGATTGCAAATGGCAAGCTCAACGGCAACGAGGTCACCTTTAATGCCGGCGGCTCTTTGTACACGGGCCGGGTTAACGGCAACGCGATGGAGGGGAACATCAGTTCCGGCGGAAACTGGAAGGCGACCCGTGCTGGAAAGTAAGCGGCAAGTTGAGAAATCGAGCGCGATGGTTTCGGTTCGATGCGTCACTGGGCTGAACGCCCTAGATCTTCAACAACCTTTTAGCGTTCCCCTCGAGCATCAATTCCTTTTCGGATTCGGGGCAGTCCAGAGCCTCGATCTTCTCGACCGCTTTCCAATCACCCAAATTGTACGGGTAATCCGTCCCGACCATGATGTGATCCGCTCCGGCTAACTTGCGGAGATAATCGATGGTATCGACGCGATAGATCATGTTATCGTAGTAGATATTTTTCAGATAGGCGCTGGGCGGCTTTTTTGCTTGGGCCGCGCGGGCTCCGTAGCGCACGTGCCACCCCTGATCAAAGCGGCCAAGGTGATACGGGAAAAAACCTCCGCCGTGCAGGACGCAGAGTTTGAGATCGGGAAAGCGATCGAAGACTCCGCTGTAAGTCATGTAACCCAAGCAGAGGGCGCTATCAGCGGGATTGCCGCAAATGAGCTTTAAGCCGTAAGGGTTCATTTTGTCGGCGCCCGCGACATCCTCGGGATGCATGACGATCAGCGCGTCGAGTTCTTGCGCTTTCGCCCAAAAAGGATCGAAATTGCTGCCGTTGTAATAACTGCCGTTGACGTTGCTGCCGATGTAACCGCCGCATAGTTTGAGATCGCGAATAGCGTCCTCGAGAACCTTCGCGGCACGTGCAGGGTCCTGCAGCGGCACGGAGGCTATCCCGACGAAACGATCGGGATGGCGCGTGATCAGTTCTTTGATTCCCTCGTTGTAAACTCGACACCAGATCTCGCCTTGTTCGCCCGTAAGCCGGTACCCCAGTGTAGCCGTGTGGGCCTCCAGCGCGGCTACAGCCAGCTTCGAATCCTGCATCATCTTGAGCCGCTCTTCGACAGCCGGAAGTTCGGGATGGAGCACAAAGGGCGGCCCGCCGGCAAAGGAAAGAGACTTCGCGCCGTTGTTTTCTTTCAGTTCAACGCCGAGAGTTTTACCGTGACGTTTTGCCTCGTCCAAGAGACTGGTCGGCACGTAATGATGATGGATATCGATGGCGCAAGTTTTCATTCTTAGTCAGTCCTTTGCTTCTAATACGAACGCATTGAGTTTTGTTGTTTTCTTCCCGCTCCCGCCCTCACCCTTCTCTCCCTGGCCAGGGAGAGGGTTGGAGTGAGGGTCGGGGGAAAGGGAAAGAAGTAGGCGCGGCAAATACGCTGATAGCAATTAATTCCCGTTACAGAGTTGTTGGCGCCGGACTTTTCCGGGGAAGACGTCATGGCAATGACCGTCCTCCACAACCGTCGCGCCGTTCACGACAACGGCTTTCATCCCCGGGGGATGTCTCTTGACTTCCTGAGCGTCAATGATGTCCGGCAGTTGCTTGCTGACCAGATCGTCGATCTTGTCGGCGTCGAAGACCGTCACATCCGCGGGCATTCCTTCTTTCAGCAAGCCGCGATTGAGGCGAAGTCTTTGTGCCGGGAAGCCGGTGAGCTTGTGGATCGCTTGCTCGAGGTTGAAGAGATTTTTCTCGCGGCGCCAATAACCAAGAATTTTTGTCGGAGCGCCGTGCCAGAAGAAACGATCCAGGTGCGCGCCGACGTCTGTTCCAATGAGGCCCGTCTCGGACTTGATCATCTCCCCGAGAAGCTCCGAGTGCGCGTTGGCTAGGCCGTAATAGACACAGCGCGAACGAAGATCATCTTCCAGCCACGTATCGAAGAAAGCATCCACTGGGGCCTTCTCGGTGATACGCGCGATTTCTTCGGCACTTCTGTGTTCCAGCTTTTTAAGCTCCGGTTTTTCAATGTGCTCGAAAACCACCCGACCCCAGCCGTGCCACTCGGGGAATTCCGGCTTGCCGGCGGCGGCGATGCGCTCTTGCTCAAGTTTTTTTCTGATTTCTTTGTTCTGAAGCTGGTTACGTAGATCGCTCGTCCCTTTGATCGCTTCCCACGTCGGTAGGCCGTTCAGGAAAAAGCAATCGTCGATCGCGAAGCGGCGGATGTGCGTGTAGGGAATGACCACTCCGTAGAGGTCCTGACCGCGCTTCTGCGCTTCCTTCATAAAAGCGATAGCCCTGGAAGCGTCGGCTTTCTGTCCGGGACGCTGGCGGAACTCATTGCCGATTTGTGTGGCGTGAATTTTTTCGAGCATCGCCGGGACACCGCTGTCAGGCTGGAGCATCATCTGGAAGCCGTTGAATTGGAAACAGCCGTTGAATTCGGCAGCCACATTGGCCAGCTCAATGATCTCATCGTGGGTGGCGAAGGTGCTCGGCGTGCCGGCATGGATAGCGGGTCCGCCGCGCGGACTGGTGGAGAATCCAACGGCTCCGAGCTCCATCCCTTCGCGCACCATTTTTTTCATGGCGTCAAGTTCTTCAGCATTCGCTTCGCGCGCGTAGGCGGCTTCGCCCATCACCGTCAGTCGAACCGGAGAGTGAGGCATCAGAGGCGCGACGTTAACGGCTATTTTACCTTCGATATAATTCAAATATTCGCCGAACGTGTTCCATTTCCAATCCTTGTCATCTACGTACTTGTCCAAGACGCGCCGTAGATATTGGACCAGCACCTGGCGCGGCTCCGCTTTCGCCGGCACCGGGGCGCAGGAGGCGCCGCAGTCGCCGATAATAATGGTCGTGACGCCGTAGTTGACGACGGGATTGCCGTGGGGATATTGGACGACGAAAGCGTCCATGTGCGTGTGAGAATCGATAAAGCCCGGCGCGACCACGTGTCCTTTCGCGTCAATCTCTTTCTTCCCGGCTCCCAGATTTTTGCCGATGGCGGCGATCTTTTCACCCTCCACCGCGACGTCAGCTTGATAGCCGGCGCTACCGGACCCGTCGACCACCATTCCGTTTTTGATTAGTAAGTCATGAGCCATGACCGCGTATCCTCCTTTCTCAAACTTCTATGCTTATCCCATCTAACTCGGCATGCTGTCAACGGCTAAGAAGCAGGCGGGTGTCGAGTTGATCGGCAATCGAACTTGTCAGCAGCTAGATGCAAACTTGTTTGAATTTGGAGGTCCGGATCTTTTTAAACCCGAAACCTGAAACTCAAAACCTGAAACCGCGAAGCAACGCGCGCTTACATCGCGTCTTCGGGCCGCTCGTATTTCGCCTTGCCCATTCGCTCTTTGATAGTGGGATAGGCGACGGTGAAGATAGTGATGGCGATAAGAACCACGACCGTCGGGAACATAAGCCACTTCGCGCCGTAGGCGGCGGTGGAGATCCAAAGATAATTTTCCGCGATCTTCCCGAGGGTGAGCCCGAGGACAAGCGGCGGCCGCGGCCACCCCCATCTCACCATAAAGTAGCCAGTGAGACCGAAGATCAGAGTCACGATGATGTCCGCCAGATCGTTATTGGCCGTAAAAGAGCCGATAAAAACCAGAAACAGCAAAAACGGAATCAACAGCGACCCACGAACAAAGGTTAGAGCCGCCAAGTGATTGAGAATGAGAAAGCACAGCCCCGCGACGATGATGTTGGAAAGAATAAGCACCCACACCATTGAAAAGGTTACGTCGAGGCGTGATTTGAGCATTTCCGGCCCAGGGTTGAGTCCGACGATCAACATGGCGCCCAATAATAGTGCCATGCTGCCGCTGCCGGGGATACCGAAGGCGATGGTAGGTATGAGATCGCCCCCGCGCGTCGCGTTGTTGGCGCATCCTGGACCGAGCACGCCTTCTACTGCACCCTTGCCGGCTCGCGATTTGTCCTTCAGTCCTTGGACTGCGTGAGCGTAAGAGATCCATTGGGCAACGTTGGCCCCCAATACCGGCAGCACGCCGAAATATACGCCGATCAGGCTGCAGCGAACCACCAGCAACCAGTGCCGGAATGTGTCCTTGACGCCTTCCATGACGCCGGTGAGCTTCTCCTGTTTGCCGCTGGCAATGCTGGTGCCTCGGACAGCCAGGTCCACGATCTCGGGAATCGCAAACATGCCCACAACCACCGGGACGAGATCTAAACGGTCCCACAGATAAAGAGTGCCGAAGGTGTAGCGTAACGATCCGGTCTGAGGATCGACGCCAATGGCCGCCAGCATCAAGCCGATGCCGCCTGAGACCAGACCTTTTATGAGCGAGGGGCCGGCCAGTGTGCCGATGAAGGTAATGCCCATGATGGCGATGATGAACAATTCAGGCGATCCGAAGAGGAGGACAAGGGGGCGCACGATCGGGATGGAGAGGGCCAGAGAAAAAGCTCCGATCAAGGAGCCGACGAGAGAGCTCATAATCGCAGCGCCCAAGGCACGGCCGGCCTCGCCGTTTTTGGACATCGGATAGCCGTCTAAAATGAGCGCGGCGGATGATCCTTCACCGGGAATCCCGAAGAGTATTGAAGTAAGGTCTCCGGTGGTCCCAGTGACAGCGAGCATCCCTAAAAGAAATGCAAACGCCGAAATCGGCTCTTTGATGGTATAAGAAAATGGAAGCATCAGTGCCAAAGTTGACAGGCCGCCGATGCCCGGCAGTAAGCCTACCCAAAAACCGATGATGATGCCGAGCAGCATGTAACCGAAGGCCGGCCACGCGACAGTTTGCCAAAAACCAGATACGAACGCGTCAAGCATTTGGATCTCCCACGAGTGATTCGGCTAAGTGAGTTTGCTCCTTACCGCATCTCGCAATTACGGTCAACGACTTTTTGATGCGGAGTCAAAAAAGTTAGCCGTCTTGGTTAGTTTCCCATCACCCATTTCATCCGCTCGATCACTTCGTGCGGCTGGGTGACGACACCTTTTGCCAGTGACTCGAGTTCTTCTCCGGCTAAAGGATTGACGTCCCAGCCGCGTTTTTCCGCCTCCGCCAGTAACTCAGGATCTTTGATCGCTTTCGCGTACGCTTGGCGAAGAATTGTTTTCCGTTCCGCCGGCATGCCCGGCGGCGCCGAGATGGGACGGCCAAGGGTGGCCGCGGTCAAAATAACTTTAGCGAGCCGCTTGGCTACATCCGGGGTTTGGTACTGCTGCATGAGTTCGGTCAGGGTCGGTACATCTTTCAGGCGCTCCTCGCGTCTGGCTCCGGTCTGGACGACGACACGGACAAAGCCTGACTTGTACCACCGCTTGTAGGGCTCACGGCCGAAGAAAGTCGCTATCAGCGGCGACCAGCAAACGACTTCGTTTCTCTCAACGGCTAGATCGATCTCCGATCCGCCTTGGTAGCCGCTCACAATCGTGGTCTTGATGCCCAGGGTCTCATTGAGCAGCCGAGGAATGTAATGACCCGAGGTTCCCGTTCCCGTACTGCCGCAACGCGGCGGCTCTTTGGCATTGCGCAAATCGTCGATGGTCTTGAACGGCGCGTCTGAGCGAATGTAATGCAGCAGGTCATTTTGTTCCGGCGAACCGATCCAGGTGAATTTGGACCAATCAAACTTCACTTCGGGGCGGCCGACGAGCTGATCGAAATACAGACCGGGATTAAAGCCTCCCAGGGTCAGACCGTCGGGTTTCGCAACGCCATAGACGTAGTTCGCAGCCACCGCTCCACCCGCACCGGGCATGTTTTGAACCACGATCGTGGGATTGCCCGGAATATACTTGCCCAAGTAAAGCCCCGTCAGCCGCGCCCAAAGATCATATCCGCCGCCGGCCGATGAACCGACGATAACTCTGATGGTCTTTCCCTGATAGAAAGAAGTTTGCGCGTAGACGTTCCCGCTCCAGGCGCCAAGCGACAGCACAAGAAAGAAGAGCGAAACTCTTCGCTTCGCTCTTCCGAATGTCGATTCGCCGCTCGGGCTGTGCCGACCAGCGTTTGCCGAATGCGGTGATGAATTCATCAAGTTTTTCCCGCCACACCTATCGCCGAGGCGCTATTACATTCCGAGGAGTTTTTTCATCCTTTCAACTGCATCCGGTGGCGCTGACGTGACGTCCTTGGCCAAAGATTCCAGTTCTTCCCCGGTTCCAGGATCCATTTCCAGCTGTCGCTTCTCTGCTTCGGCCAAAAGAGCGGGGTCATTGACCGATTTGTTGAAGGCTTCACGCAGCATTTTGACCCGGTCCGCAGGCACGCCTGGAGGGGCGACGATCGGACGGCCGAAATCACCGGAAGCTAGGACGACTTTTGCCAGCCGTCTGACATTGTCGGGAGTTTTGTACTTGTCCATCAGCTCGTAAATGGTCGGGGCGTCTTTCACGCGCGCATCCCGTTTGAGTCCGGTCTGAAATAGGACGCGGACGAAGCCCCGTTTTCGCCAGGAGATGAACGGTTCGCGGGCGAAATAGGCTGTAATGGTAAATGCACGGCATTGTACTTCGCCCCGTTCGACGGCCAGATCGATATCCTGACCGGCTTGATAACCGGAAACGATTTCGAATTTGGTCCCGACGGCTTCCTCTAAGAGCTTCGGCAAGTAATACCCGGTTGAAGTAACGCCGGTGGCGCCGCATTTCGGCGGAGTCGAAGCGGCTCGGACGTCTTCGATTGTCTTGTATGGAGTGTCTGCGCGCATATACATGAGCTGGTTCGAGGTGACCGTGCTGCCGATCCAATTGAACTTGGCCCACTCAAACTTGACCTCTGGCCGTTTGACCAGTTGCTCGAAGTAGAGCGCGGGATAAATCGCGCCCAAGGTCAGCCCGTCAGGCTTCGAGAGGCTGTAGACCTGATTCGCCGCGATCAGCGAAGCGGCGCCGGCGACGTTCTGTATGATGATGTTCGGGTTACCAGGAATGTTTTTCGTCATGTACGGTGCCAGCATCCGCGGATAGAGGTCGTAGACATCTCCCGCCTTGGTGCCAACGACGATGGTGATCGTCTTGCCTTGGTAAAACGGTGCTTGAGCCCTGGCGCCGCCGCACCAAAGAAAGATAACAGCGAGAGCAGCCAACCACATTTTCATGGGAATGAACCTCCTAGAGTAATTAATTTGCCAGGATGTGCGACGGCTGGGTGGCTTCGTGATTCTCCGGTTCGATAAACTAAACCTCTGCGGTTCACGCGGTTGGCCCATCCTGCGCTAGGACCCGATTCCAAGCCATTCGAGGATCAGCCCCTGAGGAAAGGGTAGATTCAGGAGCCAGACGAACAGTCCCCAAAACGCGACCCAAGCGCAGGCCGTGAGAGTTATGGAAAGCACCCACGGTTCTCGAGACTGAATTTTGAGATAACCGAAAACCAAGACCGGAATGGCAATCGAGAATCCCAACAACCAGATAAGAAAGAAAAACCCAAAAATCCAAGAAAAAATATTGATCGCCCGGCGCTTGGCAACGGCGGGGTCAACTTCCTTGCTCATTTGAAAATCGACCGGAGCGCCGCCCGAATCCGGTTTGCTTTGCACTCCTTTCAAATCCAAGATCACCTGGATTAATGCCAGGAGCAGCATCGGGAAACCGATAACCCAGGGATAGAGACGGGCCTGCAGCCGCCATTCGTGGGATTCGTAGACAAAGACCATAAAGAAAACAAAAAACAACAAGCTGAAAATGGCTTGCGGCCTGAGTTTCAAAGGACGGTCCTCCTTAGTTGCTCCAACCGTAGAGTTTAATTGCGTTGGCGCGCATGATTTTATCTTTTTGCCGGTCGTTGATGTCTTTGCGCCCCTTCACCGTGGACGTCATGTAGGGAAAGTTACCGTCCCAATGCGGATAATCAGAGGCGAACAATATCACGTCTTCGCCGATTTTTTCCATCACGTAGGGTAATGTGCTTTCCTCCGGTTCCGTGGCGTAAAACCAATTGCCGCTGGTCATATATTCACTGGGCTTCTTTTTAAGCAGGGGCGCTTCGGAAGCACGTTTCTCCCATTCCTCGTCCATGCGGTCCATCCAGTAAGGCGCCCAGCCGCAGCCACATTCCAAAAAAGCGACGCGCAGTTTGGGAAATTTCTCGGGGATGCCGCCGTACACCAAGGCGGCGCAGTCCAAAAGTGTTTCGAAAGGGCGGCCGATGGTGTGACGGAAGAGGAAAGTATCAAAGCGGATTTCTCCGGCCGGTCCCTGGCGCGAGTTATGGATTAACAAAGGCGCATTGAACTTTTCCAACTCTTCGTAAATGGGCCAGAACATCGGCTGTCCAAGATGCTCCTTCAGGCCGAAGGAGCCGACGGTGATGCCGACGAGACCCAACTTGGCGATCGCCCGATCAATTTCCTTCACTGCCGCATCAACGTCTTGGAAAGGCACGAGCCCGACCCCTTTGAGACGAGGGCTCTCGGCGCAGACGCTCGCGACCCAATCGTTGTAGCCGCGGCAAAAAGCCGCGGCGTAATCTTTCTCCGGCAGCTGAGTGACGCCGAATCCGCCGGTGGGGAAGAGAACCGAGATGTCGATTCCCTCTTTGTCCATGTCGCGGAGCCGCGTCGGCACGTCGGTGATGTTCATGCCGAGCTTCCCATACATGCTGGAGTCCCACACGTCGTTGGGGAGAAGCGACCCCTGTCTTCTGCAATAGGGTTCCGCCATAAACTTCCGGATATCGGCGTCGCGGTCGCGCACGTGGCCGTCGGCGTCGATGACCCTCACGTTAGTCAAGTCCACGATGACCTCCTTGAACTAAAAATGAGCATTCAGAGTACTGGAGTATGGCAAAGTTGGAAAGTTAATAGTTGTTCTTATTCTACGCATTACTCCAACACTCCATTACACCAATTTATCCTCCGAACCGCACCTGCGGCAGCCTTATGGGCGCTGATCGCTGTTGACACCTTAATTTCCGATGACCGATTACCATACCAGCGAATCAGAGGTCAATGGCAATGACTCTTTTTTTGTCTGATTGAGGTGTGATAAGTGAGATGATCAAGAATTGGCATCGCCATGGATTTTCGATTGTCAGCGGAAGAGGAGAACCTGCGCAAATCCGTCGAGGAGTTTATCCGCGAAGACTTGATTCCTCTGGAGCGGGAATTCGAGAACGCGCCGGATATTTTCGAAGGAAGCCGCTGGAAAAGCCGGGCGAAGTTGAGCCACGACCCCGAGGTGAAACGCTACGTTGAGATGATGGAGAATTTGGAGAAACAGGCGGAAGCGCGCGGCCTTTGGTATCTCGACGTGCCCAAGGAGTACGGTGGCGCAGAAGTCAGCAACGTCGCCATGATCGCGATCACGGAGGAGCTGGAAAAGACCTCGATTCCGTTCGAGCTGGGCAATCACGTTTCCAATATTCTTTATAACTGCAAAGGCGATCAGGTTGATAAATTTCTCCGGCCCTGCATTCGCGGGGAGAAAACTTCCGCCTTCGGCCTCAGCGAGCCCGCCTCGGGCGCGGATCCATCGATGCTGCAGACCACGGCGACCCCGGATGGCGACGACTTCATCATCAACGGCACGAAGATGTTTCCGACGTTTGCCGACGTGGCGGACTTCGTCCAACTCTTTGCTCGGCTGCCGGGCACCCAGGGACGCGAGGGAGTCACCTGTTTTTTGATCGACACGGGAACGCCGGGTTATCGCGTAGTGCGCAGTATCGCCACGATCGCCGGCACCGAACCCTGCGAGCTGGTCTTCGAGAATTGCCGTGTGCCAAAATCCCAAGTGCTTGGCGAAGTCGGTAAAGGGTGGGAGCTCAATCAGGCGTGGTTAGGGACCAGAAGATTCCAGGTCGGCATTCGCTCCCATGGCATGTCGCAGCGTGTTTTGCGCGCAGTGGCGCATGGGTTGCGTCATGATTCCGAAGAAACAGAGAGGGCCGCGTCGACCATTGGTTTCTTCTTGGGCGAGTTGGAGGCGCTCCGAACCCTCACTTACCTGGGCGCTTGGAAGGCGGATCAAAAACTGGATGTCCGGACGGAAGCAGCCGACGTTAAGTTGTTCGCGACGGAACTGCTTCATGAGGTGATCGACTTCGCCTTGGAGATAGTCGGACCGTCGGCGCTGCAGAAGCGGCACGTGATCGCCCGGACCTTTCGTCACGCGCGTTCTCGACGAATCGTCGAGGGACCATCGGAGATCCAGCGCCACATTATCCAGCGGGCGCTGTTTCGCGAAGGCGTCACTCTCCTAGAGCTGATATAGAGGCGAGGAGCATGAGCCGGCAACCCAACCTTGAACGGATTGAGCGAATTGAACACGATTGAGCACTGCAAAACCGTTCAGCGGATCAAACTGGTCGAAATTTAGCCATTCGCGTCTTTAGTGGATTGAACGGACGGGACTGTGGATCTCAAGTTAAGCGAAGAAGAAAAACTCATTAGAGAAACTGCCGCGCAATTCGTGTCACGGGAGCTGATCGCGCGCGAAGGGGCTTATCTGAGGCAGAAGGAACTGTTTCTTCCGCCGGGCGATCCGGAACGGCGCGAGTTGGATCCTGAAATTCGAGAAACGCTCGGCAAGCGGGCCAGGCAGGCGGGACTCTGGGCGCTGGAGCTGCCGGAAGCCGTCGGCGGGTCCGGGATGACTGCGGTCGCGCGGGTTTTGATCTATCGTGAGTTCGGCCGAGCGATCTTGCCGTTTGAGCCGGCTTGCGTCCCGGCGTTGCTGGGCGAGAGCCCGTATGGGAAACGACTGGCCGACGGTGAGCTCCGCCTGTCTCTCGCCTTTGATCAAATTCATAAGACGGGAAAACTGGATGGCATTGAAACTCGCTTCCAGCAAGAGGCCGACGGAATCTGGCTCACCGATTCCGATCTCGACGTTCTCGATCCCGCGGCCGATCTCTACTTGGTCCCGGCCAGGGAGCAGGGCTCCGAGCGCGACGGCTTATTCTTACTGGAACGCGATACTCCCGGACTCTCCATCGACCAAGCGTTCGATTTGACCACCGACGCGATGGGCGCAAAGTTGAGCCTCAAGCAGTGCAAAGTGCCGGCCGAGCGACTGCTGGGCTATGAATACGAGGTCGGGGCCATCATCGCTTCGGAGCAGCTCCGCATCGCGGCTCGGTCGTTGGGCATCGGAATGCGCTGTCTGGCTGATTCCATCGAACACGCGCGCAACCGTGTGACCTTTGGCCGCCCGCTCGCTTCGCGTCAAGCGATTCAATGGATGCTGGCCGACTTGTCGATCGACTTGCGCACCAGCACGTGGCTGACTTTGGAAGCGGCGTGGCGGGCCGATCATGGGCAGCCCTATTTCGAGGCGGCCGCTCTGGCGAAGAAGCGGGCCGCCAAGATGGCTTTTGCGGCCGCCGACACCGCTATTCAAATTCACGACGGCTATGGAGTCTGCAAAGAATTTCCCTTCGAAGGATTTTATCGTGAAGCGCGCCTGCTGCGGCTGCTATACGGACGCGAAGGCGAAATGGATCGGGCAGTGGGGGAGCGATTCCTCAAGGTCGAGTAATCGCTCAGTTCCTCGTTTTGAGTTCAGGGTTCCGAGTTTGACCCCGAAACTAGCAACACGAAACTCGAAACCGTTTTTCGAACGGAAGGAGAAAAACTGTGCGGCGCAAGAAAGTCTGTTTCGTCGGCTATGGATCGACCGAGTACTCGCGCAAGTCTGAGGCGCCGGTCTTGTGGTATTACGCCGAAGCGATTCGCGATGCTCTGCGGCAAACGGGTCTCCATAAGAAGGAAATTCAGGGGTTGTCGATTACCACTCAAGTCAGCACGGATTACTCGCCGCACGTGGCTGAGCAGCTCGGCCTGGAAGTCGATTGGGTGCTGAACGGCGATTACGGCGGGGCCGGCGGCGTGATGAGCGTGCGCCGCGCGGCGGATGCCATCGAAGCGGGCCACGTTGATCTCATTATCCTTGTCGGCGGCAATTCGTTCGATAGAAGCGTCCCTCAGCAAAGGCCCCTGGAATACCAGCGGGCCAACTACGTCGATGTCTACGGTTATGGCGGTCCGAACACCCTGATGGCGCTGATTCAGCGGTTGCATATGGAGCAGTACGGGACAACGCTCGAGCAGATTGGCAAGATCGCCACGGCGCAGCGGGAGAATGCGCTCAACAATCCACAAGCTTTGTTTCGCGAGCCCATGAGCTTTCCAGACTATCTCAATTCACGGATGATCTCCGATCCGATTCGGCTGTTCGATTGTGTGATGCCCTGCTCCGGCGCCGAATGCGTGATCCTGGCCTCGGAAGAGAGAGCAAAACAAATCACCGATAAACTCGTGTATCTCGTCACCGACGCGGAGAGATCTCACTACCAGGTCGCAAACATGCTGCCGGACAAGACGACCTTCGGAATGAAGGTGGTGGGAGATCGGATTTTCGGAGAGGTGAAGCGCGAGGATATCGACTTGTGCGAAATCTACGATGACTATCCGATTGCGGTGATGATTCAGATCGAAGACCTGGGCTACTGTAAAAAAGGCGAGGGTGGCAAGTTCGTCGATGCCCACGATTTGACTTACAGGGGGGATTTTCCGGTGAATACCGGCGGCGGTGAACTTTCGGTCGGGCAGGCCGGGCTGGCCGGCGGCTTTCTCCACATCGTTGAAGCGTTGCGGCAACTCAGAGGCGAGGCCGACGGCCACCAAGTGAAAAAGGCAGAGCGCGCGTTGGTCACGGGAATCGGTTGGTTGAACTACGGGCGCAATCTCGGCACCACGGCGGCGTTGGTCATGGAAAGGAGAAAATGATGGCGGAAGCGGTTCAAGCAAAGAAGAGTCTCCCGAAGATCAACAAAGTCGATCAGCCCTACTGGCAGGGCGCTGCCGCCGGAAAGCTTCTAATCCAGAAGTGCAAGAGTTGTGGCAAGCTGCAATTCTTCCCGCGCGTCGTTTGCGTGGATTGCTTCAGCGGCGACATCGAGTGGCTCGAGGCGGCGGGGACCGGTAAAATCCACAGCTTTACATGGGTGCGGGTGCCACGTAACCCGGCTTTCAAAGAGGAAGTGCCGATCTGCTACATCAACGTGATACTGGACGAAGGCATCATCATGGAAAGCCGGCTGGTCGGAAAGGGGATAGAAAAGGTCAAGCTTGGCGATCGTGTGAAGGCAGCGTTTCAAGAGACACATAATCCGGAGATCAAACTGCCGGTGTTTGAGCTGATTGAGAGGTAACAGATGCCTCAAGAGTGAAATGGGTCCTACGATTCTCCCGTGCATCCTGAGCCTGTCGAAGGATGAAAGACGATCTGGTCTGACGGATTTTACCTTGAAGTAAGCAACCACAAGAGCGCAGTCATGAGCTTTTTGGGTCTACATCTTGCGTTGTGCTGATCAGTCTTACTACGTCGGTCATACAGACAATCTTGAGCTCCGGGTGGCAAAGCATCAGGCTGGGGAGTACGCGGGTTATACTCGAACAAGGCTTCCCGTTGAATTGTTATTTGTGGAAGAATTTGCTTCCCGAACCGAAGCGTTTGAGCGTGAGCGGCAGATCAAAGGATGGAGTCGTAAGAAGAAAGAAGCGCTCATGCGCGGCGATTGGGCCGAAGTTTCTCGGTTAGCCCATCCTTCGACAGGCTCAGGATGAGCGGAGTTTGAGACATAGCCAGCTGGAGACTCACAGTTGTGAAATAATTCAACCGAAGGATTGGCCATGAAGAGAATTTTAGCATATCCCCGAGCAATGCTTTGCTGCGCGCTGCTGCTAATTCCTTCTTTTCTCTTCGCGCAAGGTAAGCCCTTGAGAGAACTCAAGGTCGGCTATCCATTGGGCGGTTCTTCGAGTTATTTTTGGGTTGCGTACCGTTCGGGCTCATTTGAAAAGCACGGCTTGAAGCTCGAGCCGATCTACATCAGGGGCGGGCTGATGGGGATCCAGGCGGCGCTCTCCGGTGACCTGCCTTTACAGCTGCAAGGCGCTTCCACTGTAGTAGCTGCCTGGGCGCAGGGCGCCAAGGAGTTTCAATTTATCGGCGCAGTAGGCAATCGTTTGGACTACATTCTGGCGGCTCATCCTTCGATTAAGAGACCGGAGGATCTCAAGGGGAAGCGAATCGGAGTCAGCCAACTCGGGTCGAGCACGGATTTCATCGCCCGGGTGGCCGTTCGACGGCTTGGGCTTAATCCTGAGAAGGACGTGCAGATCGTCGGCGTTGGCGGCCAGGGAGACCGTTGGACCGCGCTCACCGCCGGCGTTGGCGGCCAGGGAGACCGTTGGACCGCGCTCACCGCCGGACAGGTTCAAGCCAGCGTGTTTCAATCTCCGTTTACCTTAAAGGCGCGCAAAGCGGGTTACCCCACGTTTATCGATTTTTCCAAGGAGGATTTCGAATACACGGTTGCTGGACCGGTGACCATGCGGTCCTTCATCCGGGCGGAGAGAGAGACAGTCATGAACTTTATGCGCGGGTTGGCAGACGGCATGGATTTTTATCGCGACGAGAGAAATAAGGATAGAGTCATTAAATTTCTTGGAGAATACTACAGATCGAATGCCCTCGAAGAGTTGGAGGAGACGCGCCGAGTTTATAGCCAGCTTACTCCCGGTCTACCTATGATCACGGCTAAAGCGATGGAAAACGTGATTGCCAACGACAAAAATCTATCGGCGATGAAATTGAGCGTAAATGAGCTGTTGGATTTATCTTTTCTCGAACAACTGGCGCAGGAAAGAAAAGCAAAAGGGCGATAAAACTC
>WNFW01000661.1_pt1 | contig 23915 bp, 20 predicted proteins | sample 5400131 | NCBI WGS metagenome assembly WNFW01 (sample SAMN13153362, study PRJNA577476) | soil metagenome | isolation source: 20 cm soil or saprolite under grassland replicate 1 | place: USA:California | collected 2016-06-15 | reverse complement strand
TCAATACGAAACGAACCGGCCAGTTGCAGACTTTTTCTGCGCCGATTGCAGCGAAGAGTACGAACTCAAGAGCACCAAGGCTAAATTTGGCGCCAGGGTCCTGGATGGCGCGTTTCGCGCCATGTGCGCCCGCTTGGTCGCAGACAACAACCCGAACCTTCTGCTGTTGAACTATGATTTGAAGAGCTTCGGCGTCACCAACCTCTTCGTCGTTCCGAAGCAATTTTTTGTGCGCGAGGTGATCGAGGAGCGAAAGCCTCTTGCAATGACGGCAAGGCGCGCGGGCTGGATCGGCTGCAACATTCTTCTGAACCAGATTCCGAAATCGGGAAAAGTCTTCTTCGTACGCGATCGGCAACCTCAATCCAAAGAGAGCGTGCTTGCGCAATGGAAGAGAACGCTCTTTCTGCGAGACGAGGGACTTGAGGCAAGGGGCTGGCTGATAGAGGTCATGAATTGCGTGGATTCGATCGGCAAACAGGAATTTCAGCTCGACGACGTCTATGCTTTCGAGAGCACACTGAGCCAGCTCTATCCGAACAATCGGCATGTAAAGCAGAAAATCCGACAGCAGCTTCAAGTCCTGCGAGACCGCGGGTACCTCGATTTTGTGGGACGCGGATATTACCGGTTGCGATCTCAAGGTTGAGTCGGCTCAATTACCCGAAATGCTCAATCCCCGGGCTCGAGGTCCTCGGAACGCGGAGTGGCGTCGCGCTTGCTGGCGGGCTTTGCTGGCGAGGGTTGCGCATCGGCTCCGGCCGCCGCCGGCGGGCTGGCCGCCGGGGCTTCCGCCGCATTGCGCGGCGCCCACGGCCGGTCGTAGCCGTCGGGCCGCGCGGGCGTGATCTCCCAGATATTGCCGATGCGGCGAAGGGCCAGCGCTCCCGTCCGCGCCCGCAGCGTGCGGTCGATCACCTGGGCGGCGCACTCGGGCGGCGCGCGGTGCGCCGTGACGATGAGCCCCGCGAGGCGGCAATCGTCTTCGTACGCTTCCGCCGCCGTCGCCAAGCTCACGATCGTGCCGTCGGCAAGCCGCGCGATGCAGCCGATCTCGTCGCAAGACACACCCTGCGCGAGGCCCGGGTCGCCCGAAGTGCGCGGATCGGCGTCGGCGGCAAGCCACTCGCGCACGGCGAAGCTGTCGCCGCCCTTTTTGATGATCGAAAAATTGCCGCCCGCGGTCCTGACCCCGACGAGGTCCGCGCCCTGCGCCACCAGCACGTCGGGAAGCGGCGTGCGCACCGCCCACACAATTCCAAGCGCGAGGATGAGCGCGCCGATCCAGCGCAGCGGGGTTCGCAGCAGGCAGACCACGAGCATCCCGGCAGTGATGACGAGGAGCGCCCCGGTGCCGAATGCGGTCACGCGGCCGACCGCGCCCGGGAGACTCGCGACCCACAGCGCAACGTCGATCATCCATTGCAGGCCGTCGCCCATCAGCCGCCAGAAGAAATCGTCGAAGCCGAACGGCATGGCGAGAAGCGCCAGCATGCCGGCCGGCATCACCCAGGCGGACACCACTGGCATCGCCAGCAGATTGGCCAGCACGCCGTAAGGCGCCATGCGGTGGAAATGGAACGCCGCATAGGGCGTGGTGGCGAGGCCGGCGAGCAGCGAGGCGAAGATGAGGCTCAAGCGCTTCCGGCGCCAGCAGCAGCACCGCGATCGCGGCGATCGCGAGCGTGCGGAAGGTCACGGCGGTCCGGTCGACCAGCACCGCGAGCAGCACGATTCCGATCATGTAATAGCTGCGCTGCGTCGCGACTTCCGCGCCGGACAGCAGCAGATAGAACGTGGCCGCCGCGAGTGCGCCGAGTGCAGCCCATTTCTTGATCGGATGCCGGCTCGCCAGTCCCGGGATCAGCGCCAGCAGCGCGCGGATGACGAAGAACACCACGCCCGCGACCACCGCCATGTGATAGCCGGAGATCGACAGCACGTGGGCGAGGCTCGAAATGTACATCGCGTCGTTGACCGGCCCGGAGATCGCGTCGCGGGTTCCGGTCAAGAGCGCCGAAGCGATCGCGGCCTTGTCGCCCGGCAGCGCCGCGCGGATGTGCTGGTCGATGCCGTCGCGCATGCCCTGGATGAACGCGGCGTATCGCACCCAGAACGCCGGGCGCGCTTTCGGCTCCGTCGCCTTGATGTCGCCGCTGACGAAGCCGGTGGCACCGATGCCCTGGAAGTAGAGATCGCGGGAGAAATCGTAGCTGCCGGGTTTGAGCGGCGCGAGCGGCGGATTGAGCCTCGCTTTCAGCTCGACGAACTGACCGACGGTCGGCGCCGTGCCCTTGCGCACGGAGAGGCGAACGCGGCCAGGCGATTCCGCCAGCCGCCGGCCTTCGATCTGGTGGACCCGGATCACGATGCGGTCGGTGCGCTCGCGGGATTCGCGCACCTCGACCCAGCCGGTGATCGCCGCGCTCGGCACGAAATGGCGCAGCACCGGATGGGCGATCCAATCGGTTCTGACCGTCGCGGTCGCAAAGCCGGCGGCGGCGGCGGCCAATCCCAGAACGACCGGAAGCCCGACCGGTCTTGCGCGCCACGCGATGGTGGCGCCGGCGAGCGCGCCTAAGAGGAGGATCGGAGCCCACAGCAGCGGCTCGCGCGGCGCGGTGAAATAGACGACGATGCCGGCCCCGAACGCGACCGGCAGCCAGGGAACGAGCCGGCCCGGGCCGACCTCGGCGAGCGCCCAATGGTAGGCGCGGTCGCGCAGCTCGCCGGCGAAGCCGGCAATGCCCCAAGGCTCCGGCCGCCGCGCTCCTGCCGCGGCCGGCCAAGTCCGAGCCCGTGCCCTGCCTCGCTCCGCCATCGCGGCGTCCCAACATTCGCCGGCCGCTCGCCGAACGAACCGCCCCGCGCACCCCGTCAGAGAGGTGCGCCGTGGTGTCTCCGCCGCGCTCCCATGCTACACGAGCCCGGCGCCGGATGCGCAAGAATCCAATGCAATTGCGACGGGCCGGGAGGGGTCAGATGACGAGGATCTTATTGGTGCAGGGCTGTGCGGCCATAAGATCGAGCCGGCGCGCTCGGCCGCTCCGGGCGGCTATGCACCGCCGCTCACCTTGGCCCAGGTGTCGCGCAGCCCGACGGTGCGGTTGAACACCGGCCTGCCCGGCCGCGAGTCCGCGTCGCGGACGAAATAGCCCTGCCGCTCGAACTGCACCGGATCGGCGAGATCGTCCGCGGCGAGCGCCGGCTCGAGCTTGGCGTCGGCGAGCACTTCCACCGAATTCGGATTGAGATCGGCGGCGAAGTCCGAGGCGCTCGGATCCGGCTTCGTGAACAGCGGATTGTAGAGCCGCACTTCGGCCGGGACGGCATCCGCGGCCGATACCCAGTGCATCGTCGCCTTGACCTTGCGACCGTCGAGCGCGTTGCCGCCCTTGGTGGCCGGATCATAGGTGCAGCGCAGCTCGACCGGCTCGCCGGCGGCGTTCTTCATCACGTCGCGGCAGGTGACGAAATAGGCGTAGCGCAGGCGCACCTCGGCGCCCGGCGAGAGGCGAAAGAACTTTTTCGGAGGCTGCTCCATGAAGTCGTCCCGCTCGATGTAGAGCTCGCGCCCGAACCGGATCCGCCGCGTGCCCGCGGCCTGCTCGTCCGGATGGTTGATGGCCTCGAGCTCCTCGCTTTGCTCTTGCGGATAGTTCTCGACAACGATTTTGAGCGGCCGCAGCACCGCCATCCGCCGCAGCGCGGTCCGATTGAGAACCTCGCGCACGGAATGCTCGAACATCGCCACGTCGACGACGCTGTTCGCCTTGGCGACCCCGATCCGCTTCACGAAATCGCGAATGGCGGCCGGCGGCACGCCGCGGCGGCGCAGGCCGGCGATCGTCGGCATCCGCGGATCGTCCCAGCCGGCCACGTGGCCGCCGCGCACGAGCTCGGTGAGCACGCGCTTCGACAGCAGCATGTATGTCATGTTGAGCCGCGCGAATTCGTACTGCCGCGGCCGCGACGGAACCGGCAGGTTCTCGAGGAACCAGTCGTAAAGCGGCCGATGGTCCTCGAACTCCAGCGTGCAGATCGAATGGGTGACGCCTTCGATCGCGTCGGACTGGCCGTGCGCGAAGTCGTAGCTCGGGTAGATATGCCATTTCGTTCCGGTGCGAGGATGCGGCGCGTTGAGGATGCGGTAGAGCGCCGGGTCGCGTAGGTTGATGTTGCCCGCCGCCATGTCGATCTTCGTCCGCAGCACGCGCGCACCGTTCGGGAATTCGCCCGCGCGCATCCGGCGAAACAGGTCGAGGTTCTCCGCCACGCTACGATCGCGGAACGGGCTGTTCCGGCCGGGCTCGGTCAGGGTGCCCCGGTTCGCCCGCATCTCGTCCTGCGGCTGGTCGTCGACATAGGCCTTTCCGTCGCGGATCAGGCATTCCGCCCATTCGTAGAGCTGCTCGAAATAATCGGACGCGTGGTAGAGGTGCTTGCCCCAGTCGTAGCCGAGCCAGCGGACGTCGCGCTCGATCGCGTCGATATATTCCCGCTCCTCCTTGGTCGGATTGGTGTCGTCGAACCGCAGATGGCAGCGGCCGCCGAACTCTTCGGCGATGCCGAAATTGAGCGCGATGGACTTGGCGTGGCCGACGTGCAGGTAGCCGTTCGGCTCCGGCGGGAACCGGGTCACGATCTGGGTGTGCCGCTTCGCGGCGAGATCGGCGGCGACGATGTCGCGGATGAAATCGCGTCCAGCTTCCGTGAAGGTTTCGTTCGCCGTCATGCCGATCCCTGCTGTGCTGCGCCGTGGCGGCGCCTATCTGCCAGTTTCACGGCCGCGCGTCGAGACGGCCCGCCTTTATTGCGCTCGCGCGTCTTTGCCGGTGTTGAGAGCCGTGGTACATCGCCCGACGTCGTCGTTGCCCGCCGCCGGTCCTGCCCGTCCACATGAGCGAAACCGTCGTCACCCGCTTCGCGCCCTCCCCGACCGGCTTCCTGCACATCGGCGGCGCGCGCACGGCGCTGTTCAATTGGCTCTATGCGCGCGGACGCGGCGGCAAGATGCTGCTGCGCATCGAGGATACCGACCGCGAGCGCTCGACCGAGGCCGCGGTCGCGGCGATCCTCGACGGGCTGTCCTGGCTCGGCCTCGACTGGGACGGCGAGGCGATCTCGCAATTCTCCCGCGCCGCGCGCCACCGCGAGGTCGCGGAAGCGCTGCTTGCCGCCGGCAAAGCCTATTACTGTTACGCGAGTGCCGAGGAGCTCGCAGAAATGCGCGAAGCCGCGCGGCGCGAAGGACGCGCGAAGCTCTACGACGGCCGCTGGCGCGACCGCGATCCGAAAGAGGCGCCGCCCGGCGTCAAGCCGGTCATCCGCCTCAAGGCGCCGACCGAGGGCGAGACCATCATCGAGGATCAGGTCCAGGGTCGCGTGGTCTGGCAGAACCAGGACCTCGACGACCTGGTGCTGCTGCGCTCCGACCAGACCCCGACCTACATGCTCGCGGTCGTGGTCGACGACCACGACATGGGCGTGACCCACGTCATCCGCGGCGACGATCATCTCACCAATGCCGCGCGGCAGACGCAGATCTACGAGGCGCTGGGCTGGCCGGTGCCGGTCATGGCGCACGTCCCGCTCCTCCACGGGCCCGACGGCGCCAAGCTCTCCAAGCGCCACGGCGCGCTCGGCATCGATGCCTATCGGGCCATGGGCTATCTGCCGGCCGCCATGCGCAATTACCTCGTCCGGCTCGGCTGGAGCCACGGCGACCAGGAGATGTTTTCGACCGAGGAGATGATCGCGGCGTTCGAGCTGGCGCAGATCGGCCGCTCGCCGGCGCGGTTCGATTTTGCCAAGCTCGAAAACCTCAACGGCCATTACATGCGCCAGACGCCCGACGCCGAGCTCCTCGCCGAGATCGAGCGCGTCCTGCCGCATATTGCCGGCGGCGAGGAGCTTGCCGCCAAGCTCACCCCGGAACTGCGGCAAAAGCTGCTCGACGCGATGCCGGGCCTGAAAGAGCGCGCCAAGACCCTGGTCGAGCTCGTCGATTCCGCTCGCTACCTCCATGCCGAGCGGCCGATCAAGCTCGAGGACAAGGCGGCGGCGCTGCTCACGCCCGACGCTCGGGCCATGATCGCCGGGCTCCTGCCGGTGCTCGAAAGCCTCGATCCGTGGACCCAGGAGCACCTGGAGCAGGCGGTGCGCAGCTTTGGCGAACAACGCGGCCTGAAACTCGGAAGCGTCGCCCAGCCGCTGCGCGCGGCGCTCACCGGGCGGACGACCTCACCGGGCATCTTCGACGTGCTCCGCGTGCTCGGCAAGGTCGAGAGCCTGGCGCGCTTGCGCGACCAGGCCGTGCAGGCGGTCGGTGCCTGATTTTTGATCGACGGCGGCACTTGCCCGCGGCGCCGACGCACCTTGCGGCACTGCAGCGAAAAGGTTACCTAAACCCCAGGCCCGCGGATGACGGGCCCGGCAGGTTTTGACGCAAACTTTCGCCACGCTGCGCGGTTGTCAGCCTGCGCCATCTTCATTTCGAGGGCTCCAGCATGGACGCGATCGCGGACGCCAAGGCCAAGGCCGCCACGGGCACCAACACCAACGCCGCAACGCTGAACGTCGGCGACAAGAGCTGGACCTTCCCGGTCTACGACGGGACGATCGGGCCGTCGGTGGTGGACATCGCCAAGCTCTACAACACCGCCGGCATGTTCACCTACGATCCGGGGTTTACCTCGACCGCCAGCTGCGAGTCGAAGATCACCTATATCGACGGCGACGAGGGAATTCTGCTCTATCGCGGCTATCCGATCGAGCAGCTGGCCGAGCACGGCGACTTTCTCGAGACCTGTTATCTGCTGCTGTACGGCGAGCTGCCGACCGCCGCCCAGAAAAGCGATTTCGATTATCGCGTGACGCGCCACACCATGGTGCACGAGCAGATGAGCCGGTTCTTCCAGGGCTACCGGCGCGACGCGCATCCGATGGCGGTGATGGTGGGCAGCGTCGGGGCGCTCTCGGCGTTCTATCACGATTCCACCGACATCTCCGACCCGCACCAGCGCATGGTCGCCTCGATCCGCATGATCGCCAAGATGCCGACGATCGCCGCGATGGCGTACAAATATTCGATCGGTCAGCCGTTCATCTATCCCAAGAACGACCTCGACTTTGCCACGAATTTCCTGCGGATGTGCTTCGCGGTGCCGTGCGAGGACTACAGGCCGAATCCGGTGCTGGCGCGCGCGATGGACCGCATCTTCATCCTGCACGCCGACCACGAGCAGAACGCCTCGACCTCGACGGTACGGCTGGCGGGCTCGTCCGGGGCCAATCCGTTCGCCTGCATCGCGGCCGGCATTGCCTGCCTGTGGGGACCCGCGCACGGCGGCGCCAACGAGGCGGCGCTGAAGATGCTCGCCGAGATCGGCTCGGTCGACCGCATTCCGGAGTACATCAAGCGCGCCAAGGACAAGAACGATCCGTTCCGCCTCATGGGCTTCGGGCACCGGGTCTACAAGCATTATGATCCGCGCGCCAAGATCATGCAGAAGACCTGCTACGAGGTGCTCAACGAGCTCGGCTACAAGGGCGATCCGCTGCTCGAAGTCGCGCTCGAGCTCGAGCGCATCGCGCTCCACGACGAATATTTCCTCGACAAGAAGCTCTATCCCAACGTCGACTTCTATTCGGGCATCACGCTCAAGGCGATGGGCTTCCCGACCACCATGTTCACGGTGCTGTTCGCGCTCGCCCGTACCGTCGGCTGGATCGCGCAGTGGAAGGAGATGATCGAGGACCCGCACCAGAAGATCGGGCGCCCCCGCCAGCTCTATACCGGCGCGACGCGGCGCGACTATCTGCCGATCTCGCGGCGGAATAATCGCTGAATCGTCGACGTCGATTTCACGTCCGAGCGGGTGTTCGGAAAATCGAGCCCGCAAGCAGCTTGATGCTGCATAAAAATCTAAGGGCCGTGGATTCCTTTCCGCATTATTCGATCACTTCGTCGGCAATAGCGAGCACGCCCGGCGGAATGGTCAGGCCGAGCGCGCTGGCGGTCTTGAGGTTGATGACCAGCTCGAACTTGGTCGGACGCGCGACCGGCAGGTCGGCGGGCTTGTCGCCCTTGAGAATCCGGCCGGTGTAGATGCCAGCGAGGCGATAGGCTTCCGTCAGGCTGGCTCCATAGCTCATCAGGCCGCCGGCCGCGACGAAATGACCATACTGGTAGATCGCAGGCACCCTATGGCGTGCGGCCAAGGCCGCGAGTTGTTCCCGCCGCGTAGTGAAGAAGTTGCCGGTGCCGACGATGAGCGCGCCGGCTCGCAGTTGGACCAAACTCGCGAACGCCGTATCGATCTCGGCTTCGGTGCTGGCGTTCAGGATATGGATTTGCAGCCCGAGCGCGCGCGCTGCCTCCTGCATGTCGCTCGATTGGGTCTCGGCTCTGGGATCTTTCTGGTTCACGAGCAGGCCGATGATCTTGGCTGTGGGTATCAAATCGTGCAGCAGGCCCAGTCGCTTCGGCACCAACTCGGAGTTCAGCTGGGTTACGCCGGTGACGTTGCGACCCGGTTGATTCAGGCTGGCTACGAGGCCGAGCGTGACCGGATCACCGGCGGTCTCGAAGACGATGGGAATGACAGCGGTCGCAGCTTTCGCTGCGAGGGCGGCGGGTGTGCCAGCCGCGGCGATCACGGTCACCTTTAGCCGCACCAAATCGGCCGCCAGTCCCGGAAGTCGGTCGTAGTGATCCTCCGCCCAGCGGTATTCGATGGTGATATTCTGGTGCTCGATGTAGCCAGTTTCACGTAAGCCTTGCCGAAATGCATCTGTGTTCCGAAGCGCGGGTTCGCCGCGCGTGCCGCCATTGATGAGGCCGATCACGGGCATCGCCGGCTGCTGCGCGCGCGCGACGAGCGGCCACGCCGCGGCACCGCCCACCAGTGCGATGAACTCCCGCCGCCTCATCGATGGCCTCGTCGGCGCCCATCGGATCATGGTGGCTTGTATCCGAATTATATTACCCGGCTCAGAATACCGCACTCCGGGCTGGTTTCATGCCTGGCGCGAAGCCGATCTCTTCCAGAGCGGACGGGACGGGAAGCCGGAGCATCATGAATTTCGAGACGACTGCAGTCGGATGCGCAGTCCGGCGAGCTTGACCTAGCGCAGCTCGCGGCGCGCGGCGGCGAGCACGATTTCCGCGGCTCTGCGGCTCGGCTGCGCGGTTGCGATCTCCATGATTTGATCGAGCCGGGCGAAGGCCTCGAGCTGGCGCCGGCGCTCCGGCCCGTCGCAGAGCAGCGGAAAGAGCGCGGCGGCGAGCCGCTCCGGAACGCACGCGTCCTGCAGCAATTCCGGCACGATGTTTTCGCCGAGCACGAGGTTGGCGAGGATCACCGAGGGCACCCGGATCAGCCGCCGCGCGATCGCCGCCTCCCAGCCTGCGACGCGGTAGGCCGCCACAGTGGGTACCGCGGCGAGCGCGAGCTCGAGCGTGACCGTCCCCGATGCGGCGAGCGCCGCGCGCGCGACGCGAAACGCCCGCAGCTTCTCTTCCGGATCCACGATCACGCGCGGTGCAACGGGCCAATCTACCGTCGCGTTTCTCACCTCTTGCAAGACCGCAGCGATGCTCGGCAGCATGAGCTCGATATTGCCGGCCCGGTGCCGCACCAACTCGAGCGCCGCTCCAAACGGACCGAGCAGGCGACGGATTTCCGCGGGCCTCGACCCCGGCAGCACCAGCACGATCGGCGGATCGGCTTGGCGTCGCGAAACCTCCGCAGCGTCGGGGCGCAAGGCTTTCACCTGCTCGGCGAGCGGATGCCCGACATAGGTGGTGGGCGGGCCGCCGAGCTTGCGATGCACGGCCGGCTCGAACGGCAAGATCGCAAGCACGTGGTCGACATAGGCCCGCATCGCGCGCGCGCGCCCCGGGCGCCAGGCCCACACCGAGGGCGAAACGTAATCGACGATGGGGATCGAGGGCGCGGCGGCGCGCACGCGCCGGGCCACCCGATGGGTGAAATCCGGGCTGTCGATGATGACGAGGACATCCGGTCGCGCGGCGATGATCGCTGCCGCGGTCTGCCGGATCCGCCGCAGGATCATGGCAAGCCGCCTCGGGATCGAGGCGAGGCCTATGATGGTCAGCTCTTCGATCGGGAACAGGCTCTCGAGCCCGGCGGCCGCCATGGCTCCCCCGCCGACGCCGGCAAACGACAGCGCGCCGGAATGCTGCCGGGCGAGCGCGTCCATCAGCGCCGCACCCAGGCGATCGCCGGATTCCTCTGCCGCGACGAGAAAGACCGCGAGCCGCCCGGCCCGCGGCGCCTGGCCCGCAATTGCGCCGGTCATTGCCGCTGCGGGTCGGGGACGCCGACCACGAAAATCTTGCCCCGATCGGCCGCGGTGGCGACGACCTCGGGTTCCGCCATGATGGTTCCTCCGGCAACCACGGCAAGGCCGGCAAGGCCCGCACGAATGACGCCGGCGACCGTCTGCGGCCCGATCGAGGGAAGGTCGAAGCGGCGGTCCTGGCCTACTTTCGGCGCCTTGACGAGAACGCCCATGCCGACCGGATAGCGGATCCGGCCGAGCCTTCTGAGATCGGCCACGCGGGAGAGCATGGCGTCGGTGCCTTCCGCCGCTTCGACAGCGAGCACGTGACCGGCGGCGACGACCGCCGCCTGGCCGATGTCGAACGGGCCCATGGCGGCCAGCACAGCAAGCCCCGTGGCGATATCGGCTTGGTCGCGCTCGCTCGGCGCACGCTTGCCCATCGCGCCCTCGCGGACCAGGATCTCGGGCGCGACTTCGTGGGCGCCGAGCAGCCGAAATCCGTGCTCCTCGAAGATCCGGCCGATGCCGGACAGCAGGCGGTCATCGCCGCCGCGATAAAGCCGGACGATCCGCGGCAACAGGCGCAGGGTCTGCCAGTCGAGCCGGATCTCATGGAGCGAAGGTCTGGTCAGGTTGCCGATGAACACCACGTCGCGGCAGCGCTCGGCGCTTGCCAGACGGCACATGCGACCGAATTGCCCCAGCGCGATCCAATGATGCGGGTAGCGCTCGACCGCCGCCGGATCGCCAAAACCCCGGAGCGGGAACAGAACCGCACGCCGTCCGTGGCGGAGCACGGCATCGGCCACGGCGAACGGCAGCGACCCGCCCCCGCAGATGATCGCCAGGGGGTCGTCCGTCGCACTGGGTTGCGGATGGCTGTCGGGCATCGACGCGTCAACCCCGGTAACCGCCGCCCGGATGACAGAGCGGGCGGCTGCCCCCTTCGCGCACGAACGCAAGGATCGCCGCCACCGCGGGATCCGCTCCCAATTCCGCTTCGACGAGGTCGATGCGGCTCGCGAAGGTGCCCTCGCCGAAGAACAGCATCCGATAGGCCTTGCGCACGGCGTGAATCGAATCGCGCGAAAACTTCCGCCGCTTCATTCCAATCACGTTCAATCCCGCCAATTGCCCGACCGACCCGATGACGAACCCGAACGGAATGATGTCGGCACGCACTCCGGTCAGCCCGGCGATCATGGCATGGGAGCCGATGCGGCTGAACTGATGCACGGCCGAGAGCCCGCCGATGAAGACGTGATCCCCGACGATGCAATGGCCGCCCAAGGTGGCGCCGTTGGCGAACATTACCTCGCGGCCGACGCGGCAATCATGACCGACGTGGCTGTTGGCCATGTAGAACCCGCGCTCGCCGACCTCGGTGACGCCGCCGCCGTCCTCGGTGCCGATGTTCATGGTCACGCTCTCGCGGATGTCGCATTGGCGGCCGACGACGAGCCGCGTCGGCCCGCCGCGGTATCGCGCCGATTGCGGCGGGGTGCCGAGCGAAGCAAAGGGATAGATCGTGGTTCCGGCGCCCACTGAGGTGTGGCCGGTGACGTGGACATGCGCCAGCAGCCGGCATCCCGGCCCGATCGCGACGTGCGGGCCAACGATGCAATAAGGGCCGATCTCGACGCCTTCGGCGATCTCCGCGGCACGCTCGACGCAGGCGGTTGGATGAATGCGCGGCATCCGCGTTCACGGCTCGGCGATCATCGCGCCAAGCTCGGCTTCGCACGCGATCTTCCCATCCACTTTGGCTTCACCCCGGAACCACCACATGTTCCTGCGCCTGGCGAGGCGGTGCATGTGGTATTCCACGCGATTGCCCGGAATCACCGGCCGGCGGAATTTCGCCTTGTCGATGGTGATGAAGTACACCGATTGCGGCGGCCGATCTCGCTTGAGCGACAATGCGCAGATGGCGCCTGCGCTTTGCGCCATGCCTTCGAGCAGCAGCACGGCCGGCATCACCGGTCGGCCGGGAAAATGTCCCTGGAAGAACGGCTCGTTGACAGTGACGTTCTTGATCCCGACGCAGGATTCATCGCCGCGGATCCGCTCGATGCGATCCACCAGCAGGAACGGATAGCGGTGCGGAAGCAACTCCAGGATCTGCTGGATGTCCAGCGCGTCGGCCGGCGTCGATGTCGTCATGTCGCGGCCTTTCAGGACTCGTCCGGTTGCGTTTGCTGCCGGCCGGAGCCGCGCTTGCCGGCGCGCAACGCCATCTGCTCCAGCAATTTCATCTCGCGGAACCAGATTCTCGCGGGCTTCGCCGGAATTCCGCCCCAGCGCGCGCCCGGCGGCACGTCGTCATTGACGATGCTGGTTGCGGCAATCTGCGCGCCCTCCCCGATCCGGACGTGATTGTTGATGCCCACGCGCGCCCCGAGCACGACGAAATCGCCGATCGTCACGCTCCCCGAGATGCCGGTCTGGGCCACCAGGATGCAATGGCGGCCGATCACGACATTGTGGCCGACCTGAACCAGATTGTCGATTTTGGTGCCCTCGCCGATGATCGTGTCGCGATTGGCGCCGCGGTCGATCGTGGTCCCCGCCCCGATCTCGACGTGGTCCTGCAGGATGACGCGGCCGACTTGCGGCACTTTGAGATGGCCGCCGGCACCCGTCACATAACCGAACCCGTCCTGTCCGATGCGGCATCCCGGATGAATGACGACGCGATCGCCGATCAGCGCATGCATGAGCGAGGATCCCGCGCCGATCGTGCAGTCGCGGCCGATGCGCACGGCGGGCCCGACGACGGCGCCCGCCTGGAGCACGGTTCCCGCCCCGATCTCGGCGCGCGGCCCGACGATGGCCGCGGGATCGACGGTCACTCCCTTCTCGAGCCGCGCCGAAGGATGCACGTGGGCGCCGGGCGCCGTGCCGCTCGCTTCGAACAGCGAGGACGGACGGATCGCCTGGGGATAGAGCGCGCGCGCCGCCTCGACGAAAGCCCGATACGGCTGCGGCGCGACCAGCACGGCGACATGCGGCGGGGCGCGCTCGGCAAAGCGGGCCGATACGAGGCAGATGCCCGCATGGGTCGAGCCGAGCTGGTCGGCGTAGCGGGGACTGTCGAGGAAGGCGAGATCGGCGGGCCCGGCCCGATCGAGCGGCGCGACATCGCTGACGCGGCGGTCGAGCGGCGCGCCGGGCCGCGGCGAAGCCCCGGTGAGCTCCGCGATCTCCCGCAAGGTGAGGCCGGATGCCGGCCGGAAGAACAGCGGATCGCTCATGCGCCCTGCCCCTTGGCCGGGCTCGCCCAGCTCAGAATTTCGTCCCGCCGCCGAAGCGGAACGCCTGGGTCACGTCGTATTTTTCCTTGGTCAGTGCAATGGCGTAATCGATGCGGAGCGGGCCGAACGGCGAGTCCCAGATCAGGCCGACCCCGACCGAGGAGCGCGGCGTATTCGACTCGGCAGGTCCGGTGCAATTGGTCGGGTCCCCGCCGCGCCCGCACAGCGTGTTCGGGAAGATCGGCGGAGTGAAGGTCTTCGGGCCGCCGTAAGTCCACACGTTGCCGACGTCGGCGAAGGCAGCGGCCTTCAGTCCGATATCCTTGGGCAGGTTCGGGATCGGCGACTGCACCTCCACGCTGGCGCCCCAGAAATTCTTGCCGCCGACGTTGTCATGGGTGGTTCCCACGGTCAGATCGCGCGGCCCGAACCCGTTGGGCGCGAAGCCGCGCACCAGCCACGGCCCGCCGAAATACGAGTCGAAGATGCGCACGCTTTGGCCGCCCCACGGGGTCACGTTCCCGGCCTGGGCGCGGCCCACCGCCACCACGTCGCCGAACAGGTTGTAATAATACCGCGCCTCGCCGCTGGTCTTGAGGAAATCGACGTCGCCGCCGAGGCCGGCAAAATCCTGCTTGAACTCCATCAGCAATCCGCTGCTCGGGTTGCGGATATTGTCGAGCGCGTTGTAGGTCAGCGAATAGCCGATCTGCGACACCCAGACCGGGCCGCGCAGCAGCGTCTGCTTGATGGCGCTGGAGACCTCGCCGTTGGCCTCGCAGGTTGCCAAGAATGCCAGTCGTGCGGGATCGTCCGGCGCCGCGTTGACGATAAGTGGATTCGTCGTGTCGCAGTCCGTCAGCCGCGGATCGACCGTGATCTTCTGGTGGTAGATGTTGTAGCGCAGCTGCAGCGCCAGATCTTCCCGCAGCGCCGACCCGAGGCGGAACCCGGTCCCGTAGGTCTCGCTGCCGTAGGACTGATACGGGCTCTTCAAGTTCTGCTGGGCGAACAGGTCGATGCCGGCGTTGAGCCGATAGCCGAGGAAATACGGCTCGGCATAGGAGACCGAGAAGCCCCGCGAATACTGGCCGATGGTGGCCGCCGCCTTGGCGTATTGGCCTTGCCCGAGCAGATTGCGTTCGCCGACGCTGACCTCGGCGAGCCAGCCTTGCGCGGTCGAATACCCGCCCGACACCGAGAATTCCCCGGTCGGCTGCTCCTCGACCTCGACGTTGATGACCACGCGATCGGGCGCCGATCCGGGCTCGTTGCTCAGCTTCACGTTCTTGAAATATCCGAGACCCTTCAGCCGCCGTTCGGCGCGATCGACCAGCACTTTGTTGTAGGCGTCGCCTTCGGCGATCTCGAACTCGCGGCGGATGACGTAGTCGCGCGTCCGGCTGTTGCCGCGGATGTTGATGCGCTCGATGTACGCCCGCGCTCCCTCGTCGACCACGAACGTCACGTTGATGAGATGCGTCGCGGGATCCCGGTCGCCGCGCGGGCGCACCTGGGCGAAGGCGTAGCCGCGCTTCGACATCTCGATCGTCATGTTCTCGCTGGTCTTCTCCACCGCTTCGACGTTGTACACGCCGCCGGCTCTAGCCCTCAGCACCGCGCGCAGGCTGGCGGCATCCACGTCGCGCACGTTCGAGAGGATATCGACGGCGCCGAAATGGTAGAGGTCGCCTTCCTCGATCGTGAAGGTGATGACGAAGCCTTTTCGGGTCGGATCGTACTCCGAGACCGCGGAGACGACCTGCACGTCGGCGAAGCCCTTGCTCAAATAGAACCGGCGCAGCAGATCGCGATCCGCCTCGACGCGATCCGCATCGTAGATGTCGGTGCTCTTGAGAAAGCTGAACAGCCCGCTCTCGGTGGTCTTGACCACGTCCTTGAGCCGGGTGTTGCCGAAGGTACGGTTGCCGACGAAGGCGATCTGGCGGACCGCGGTCTTTTGCCCCTCGGTGATCTCGAACACGAGATCGACGCGATTGTTCGGCAGCTCGATGATCTTCGGCTCGACGCGCACATCGAAGCGTCCGGAATGTTGGTAGACGTCGACGATGCGCTGCACGTCGGACTGCACCATCGGCCGCGACAGCGTCCCGCGCGGCTTGGACTGCACTTCGGCGGTCAGCTGGTCGTCCTTGACGCGCTTGTTGCCCTCGAAGGCCACCCGGTTGATGACCGGAGCTTCGACCACGCTCACCACCAGGCGGCCGCCGGCCTGGTTGAGCCTTATGTCCTGAAACAGGCCGGTGGCGTAGAGCGCCTTGAGGCCGTCATCGATGGCGGCTGCGTCGAGGCGCCCACCGGGGCCGGCACGAAAATACGAGCGGATCGTGTCCGCCTCGACCCGCCGATTGCCCTCCACCACGATGGACGAGACCGTTTGCGCGGCCGCGGTGCGGGCCGCGAAGACGCAAAGCGCCGCCGAACCCAGCGCGGTTCCGCCGAGGACGACGCAAACGAGAGCCAGTCCCCGAAGCATCCGGACCCAAGGTTTCATACGGTACGCGCCCCATTCGTTTTCGGTCGGCCCGCCGGGGGATCCACGGATTCCGCCCCCCGGCTTGTACAGCCTTTTCCCCGCGCCGCAACCATTCTCGCCGACCGGATCACCTTTTGCGTTCAAGACGTTGCAGGCTTGCCACGCCCATTATGACAAGAATTTGTGAACGATCCGGCCTATGTCCTTGTAGGTCGCGAAGACCATCAGCATGAGCACGATCGCGAAGCCGATGCGGAAGCCGACCTCCTGGGCGCGATCGGACAGCGGCCGGCCGCGAGCCGCCTCGAAGCCGTAGAACAAAAGATGACCGCCGTCGAGCAGCGGGATCGGGAACAGGTTGAGCAGGCCGATCGAGACCGAGATCGCCGCCGCCCAGCGGATGAGAACGTCGAAACCGAGCCGGGCTGCCTCGCTCGACATCACCGCAATACCGATCGGCCCGCCGAGTTGATCCGCGGACTCGAGGCCGATGACCATGCGGCACAGGTACTTGAACGTGCCGTCGATGATCGTCCAGCTCTCGTGAACTCCTAATCCGACCGCCGCCACCGGTCCGAATTTCTGAGTCTTGATGTCGCCGGAAGAGGGAATTCCCTTCACGCCGAGCACGCCGATCTGGCATGCGCCCCCGAACACGCTCTTGTCCTCCGCCAGAGTCGGGCGCAGCTGGATGCGTCTGCCGCCTCGTTCGACCTCGAACTCGAGCGGCCGGCCGGCACTTGCGGACACGATATGCTGCATGTCGGAAAAGGTTTGAACCGGCTTGCCGTCGATCGACAGCACGAGGTCGCCGGGTTGGAAGCCGGCGGCCGCGGCGGGGCTGTTGGGCACCACCTCGTCGACCCGGGGCGTCGTCCCTTGCGTGCCGTACCACATGGCGATGCCGGCAAAGATGACGATCGCCAGCAGGAAATTCGCGATCGGGCCCGCCGCCACCACGGCGGCGCGCTGCCAGACCGGCTTGTAGTAGAAGCAGTCGCGACGCTCCGCCTCGCTCAGCTTCGCGACCGCGTCCCGGTCGGGCATGCTCGCGGCGTTTTCGTCGCCGACAAACTTCACATACCCGCCCAGCGGAATGGCCGCGAGCTTCCAGCGGGTACCGTGCCGGTCGGTGAAGCCGAGGAGCTCGCGCCCGAACCCGATGGAAAACACCTGCACCCGAATGCCGCACCACCGCGCCACGAGAAAATGGCCGAGCTCGTGGAAAAAAACGACGATGGTCAGAACGAACAGGAAGGGGACGACCAGGTAGTACAACGAGTCGCCCCACCCACCGATATTCGCGAGAAACTGCATCTTAATCCTCGTCCCGGGACTTGGCCTTCGCTCCCGGCGAATCCCTACATCGCCTTTGCGGCAATTTCGGGCAAGAGGTTCCGGGCCAGAGATCTTGCGATATGGTCAATTGCGAGCGCGTCCTCGACGCTTGCCGGCTCGCGCAGGGCCCCTTCCCGGTGCGCGGCCTCCAATGTGGCTTCGACCAGCGCCGGGATACCGGGAAACGGCAGCCGCGCGGCGATGAATTCGGCGACCGCAACCTCGTTGGCCGCATTGAGCACGGTCGGAGCGCCGTTTCCCGCTTCCAGCGCGCGCCGCGCGAGGGCCAGCGCCGGAAACCGCTGAACATCCGGGGCCTCGAAGGTCAATGCGGCAATTTGCGCGAGATCGAGCCGCGGCCCGGGTCCCTCGATGCGGGTCGGCCAGGCCAGGCAATGCGCGATCGGGATCCGCATGTCCGGCGGACCGAGGTGGGCAACGACCGAGCCGTCCCGAAACTCGACCAGCCCATGGACGACCGATTGCGGATGCACCACGACATCGATGCCGGCCGATTCCATGGCGAACAGATGGTGCGCCTCGATGAGCTCCAGGCCTTTGTTCATCAACGTGGCGGAATCGATGGTGACCTTGGGTCCCATCGACCAATTCGGATGCTTGAGCGCCTGGGCGGGCGTGGCCGCGCGGATTGCGTCGATCGACCAGGTGCGGAACGGTCCGCCCGAGGCGGTGAGCACCAGCCGAACCACGTCCTCGCGCCGGCCTGCGCCCAACGCCTGGAACAGCGCATTGTGCTCCGAGTCGACCGGGAGCACCCTGGTACCTTTCTGCGCGGCCCGGCGCATGAACAACGCGCCGGCACAGACGAGGCATTCCTTGTTGGCGAGCGCAACCGTTCTGCCCCGCTCGACCGCGGCGAGCGTCGGCTCGAGCCCGGTTGCCCCGGCGATTGCCGCCATGACCCAATCGGCGGGGCGCTGGGCCGCCTCGATCATGGCCCTCGGGCCCGCGGCCGCTTCGATCCCGCTCCCCGCAAGATCCTCCTTGAGGTCCCGGTAGGCGCCCTCATCGGCTACCGCGGCGAAACGTGCATCGAGCTCGCGCGCGATCCGAGCCAAGGCTCGTCCATTGCGGTTGGCGCTGACCGCCTCGACCCGGTAGCGCGAGGGGTTGCGCTTGAGCAGATCGATCGTGCTCGCGCCGATGGATCCGGTGGCGCCCAGGATCGTCACGCTGCGGGGAGCGGCGATGGCAACAGGCGCGGTTCGGGCACGCGGGACGGACTCGATCATCGCCTCACCAAATCAGCAATCCGCGCGCGGGAGCATCGAAGCCGCCGCGCGCCAGGCCCAGCAAGGTCGCGACCAGTGCGGCGGCCACGAACCCATCGAGCCGATCCATCAGGCCGCCGTGACCCGGAATGAGTTCGCTGGCGTTCTTGGCCCCGAAACGGCGCTTGAGGGCCGATTCCAGCAGATCTCCCGTCTGCGCCGCCAATGACAGCAGAGCGCACACCAGCGCCAGCGCCGCAAGATGGTCGAGACCGGCCAGCGCCGAGATGCCGGAACCGACGACAGTGGCCGCCGCGGCGCCTCCAACGGCCCCGGACCAGGTTTTTTTCGGGCTGACCGCCGGCCACAGCTTCGGCCCCGCAAGCGCACGCCCTACAAAATACGCCATCACGTCCGTTGTCCACACCACCCCGAACAGCAACATTACCGCGAGTAGCCCGAGCTCGGCATCGCTGCGCAGCACGGCGGGCGCCGCAAGCATGACTCCAGCATAGACGCCGCCCGCCAGAATCCAGGCTCGCCTTCCGCTGCCGGCAAGACCTGCAACCGCGACCGCGCCGAGCGCAAGGACGGCCAGGGCGGCGCGCGGCCAGCTTAGCCCGAAAAGGACCGCCGCGCTCGCGAAAGCCGCGGCGCCGGCGGCGAGAACGGGCGTTCGCCCAGGCTCGCCCACGATCACGGTCCACTCCCACAGGATAATCGCGGCCGCCAGCGCCCACACGGCGAGAAACGGCGGACCTCCCAGATAGGCCGAGCCGACCGCAAGCGGCACCAGCACGAGGGCGGAGCCGACGCGGAGGCAAAGCTCGCATCCGCCGACCCCGTTTCGGCGCCAAGTCCCGGGTTGCCGGCCGCCGTCCTCGGTTCGGACCACGGCTCAGGACCCGGTCCGGGCGATGAGCCCGCCGAACCTGCGTTCGCGGCGTCGATATTCTGCGATCGCGTGCTCGAGCGCCGCGCCGTCGAAATCCGGCCAATAGATCGGGAGAAAGACGAATTCGCTATAGGCGGCCTGCCACAAGAGGAAATTGGACAGCCGTTGCTCGCCGCTCGTGCGGATGACGAGATCGGGGTCGGGAAGGTCGGGCGCGTCGAGATAGTTGGCGATGAGCTCCGCCGTGACCGCTTCGGGCGCCCGCCGGCCGCGCGCGACTTCCTCGGCGATCCGCTGGGCCGCGCGCGCGATCTCCTGGCGGCCGCCGTAATTGAAGGCGACCACCAGGGTGAGGCCGCGATTGCCGCCGGTGAGCGCTTCGGCCTCCTCGAGCAGATGGCGGATCTCCGGGTCGAGGCTGTCGCGCTCGCCGATGATCCGCACGCGCACGTCGTTCTTGTGCAACTCGGCGAGATCGTTGCGGATGAACCGGCGCAAGAGCACCATCAGCTCCCGCACTTCGGCGCGCGGCCGCAGCCAGTTCTCCGAGCTGAAGGAGAAAATCGTCAGAATCCCGATGCCGAGCTCGCCGGCGGCCCGTACCGTGCGCCGCAGCGCTTCGACCCCGCGCCGATGTCCTTCGCTGCGGGGCAGCCCGCGCGCAGCCGCCCAGCGGCCGTTGCCGTCCATGATGATGGCGACGTGTCGGGGCGCGCCGAAGCGCGCGGTCAGAGAAGTCGGCGCCTTGGTGTCGGGCATGAAGGTTCGGGCCTGCACCCTGCTCCCTAGACGGTCAGGATTTCCTTTTCTTTCACCGCGAGCGCGTGGTCGATTTCGGCAATGGCCTGATCGGTCGTCTTCTGGACCTGATCGGCATCGCGATCATGGTCGTCCTTGCTGATCTTGTGGTCCTTTTCCAGTTTCTTGAGAATGTCGAGGCCGTCCCGTCGCACGTGACGAACCGCCACGCGTGCGGTTTCAGCGTATCGGTGCGCCACTTTGACGAGCTCCTTGCGTCGCTCCTCATTGAGCTCGGGGATGCGAAGGCGCAGCAGTTGGCCTTCGGTCGCCGGGTTGAGCCCGAGATTGGCATTGATGATGGCGCGCTCTACCGCGGACACCAGCGATTTGTCCCACACTTGAACGGTAAGGAGGCGCGGCTCCGGCACGCTGATCGTCGCCAGCTGATTGATCGGCATATGAGTGCCGTAGGCTTCGACGTGAACGGGTTCGAGCAGGCTCGGCGAGGCGCGGCCGGTCCGCAATCCTCCGAGCTCCTGTTTGAGCACGTGGATCGCGCCCTGCATTCGCCGTTTGAGCTCGGCGAGGTCGTGTGTCGCGGTTGCCATGGCAGCCTCTCGAATCAGTCGGTCCGGCCCCGCCGGGACCGGGACGCTCGAACCCGCAGACATTCAGGTCGCGGCGCTCAGCCGACGAGCGTTGCGCGTCCCTTTCCCGCCAGCACGGCCGCGATCGCGCCCGGCTCGCGGATGGAGAAGACGATGATAGGGATACGGTTTTCGCGGGCAAGCGCGAACGCCGTGGCATCCATGACCTTGAGGTCGCGCTCGATCGCCTCCTGATGGGTGAGCCGCTCGAAGCGGCGGGCGCTGGCGTCTTTCTTGGGATCGGCGCTGTAGACTCCATCGACATTGGTCGCCTTGAGCACCGCCTCGCCGTTGAGTTCGCTGGCGCGCAGCACCGCAGCCGTATCGGTCGTGAAGAACGGATTGCCGGTCCCCGCGGCGAGCAGCACGATCCGCATCTTCCCGAGGTGCCGGAGCGCCCGCTGGCGCGAATAGGTTTCGCACACCGCCGGCATCGCCAGCGCGGAGAGGGTGCGCGCCGGCGCGCCGGCGCGCTCGAGCGCCGCCTCCAGCACCAGCGCATTCATGACGGTCGCCAGCATGCCGAGCGCGTCGCCGGTCACCCGCGAAACGCCGTTCGCCGAGATCTCGACGCCGCGGAACATGTTGCCGCCGCCGACCACGACCCCGATCGAGGTTCCGAGCGCGCGCGCCGCGACGAGATCGGCCGCGACGCGATCGATCGTCGCCTGTCGAATCCCGAAGCCCTCGCTGTCGGTGAGGGCCTCGCCGGACAGCTTGACGATCACGCGTCGATAGACCGGCTCCCCCATGGGCCAACGCTCCGTCCGCGGCATTCTCCCACCTCCCCCTGGAGGGGGGAGGTCGGCGAGCGTTCGAAGAACGCGAGCCGGGTGGGGGTGAAACTGCATCACCCCACCCCGGCAGCTCGCAACATGCTCGCTGCCGACCCTCCCCCTCCAGGGGAGGGTGAAACGCGCGTGGCGCTCAGCAGTGCGAAGCGATATCCAGTCTAGGCCTGAGTCGCCGGTTTCTCGATGCCCTCGCCGAGGGCGTAACGCACGAATCCCCCGATCTTGATCGGCGCGCCGATCTTGCCCTCGGCCTCCTTGACCGCCTGGCTCACGGTTTTGGCGGTGTCGTAGATGTATTCCTGGTCCAGCAAACAGACCTCCTTGTAGAAAGTCTTCAGGCCGGAATCGACGATCTTCTCGATGACGTTCGCGGGCTTGCCCTGGGCGCGGAATTTCTCGGCCAGCACCGAGCGCTCGCGCGCGATCACGTCCGGGCCGAGCCCGGCGGCATCGAGCGCCTGCGGGTTCGCCGCCGCGACATGCATCGCGAGCTTTCGCCCGAGCGCCTTGAGCTCGCCGGCATCGCCCGCCGATTGCAGGGCGACCAGAACGCCGATCCGGCCCAGTCCTTCCGCGATCGTCGCGTGAACGTAGCTTGCCACCACCCCGCGATCGACGCAGAGCGCCGCGGCGCGCCGGAGCGTCATGTTCTCGCCGATCGTGGCGATGGAGGAAGCGATTGCCTCGCCGATGGTGCCGCTGCCGGCGCGGGCGGCCTTGATCGCTTCGACGTCGGTGCCGGCCTTGAGCGCGGCCTGGGCGATCATCTTCACCAGCCCCTGGAAGTGATCGTTGCGGGCGACGAAATCCGTCTCGGAATTGACCTCGACCACAATGCCCTTGTTCGCGACAAGCGCCACGCCGACCAGGCCCTCGGCCGCGACGCGGCCGGCTTTTTTCGCCGCCTTCGCCAATCCCTTCTTGCGCAGCCAATCGACCGCCGGCTCGATCTTGCCGCCGGTCTCGGTCAGCGCCGCCTTGCAGTCCATCATGCCCGCCCCGGTCTGGTCCCGAAGCTCTTTCACCATCTGCGAGGTGATATTCGCCATTGCTGTTTCCCTGGGCCTCACGCGCTTCACCCTCCCCTGCAGGGGGAGGGTCGGCAGCGAGCAGGTTGCGAGCTGCCGGGGTGGGGTGATGCAGCTTTCACCCCACCCGGCTCGCGTCTTGCGACGCTCGCCGACCTCCCCCTCCAGGGGAGGTGGGGAGAATGCTGTTGCGCCGAGTGCGAGCTAAGCATCCGGTTGCGTATCACTCCGCCGTGAACTGCTTGGCTTGGGCGATCCATCCCTCGACCCTGCCGGGCAGTCCGACCTCTTCGCCGATCTTGCCGGCGTCGGCCGGGCCGAACTCGGCGATCTGCCAGAAATGGAAGATGCCGAGATCGTTGAGCATCTTCTCGATCGCCGGCGACACGCCCGCGAGCTTCTTGAGGTCGTCGGCGACCCCGCGCGGACCGGACAGCGACTGGAAACCGCCGGGGGCCGGCTCCGCCGGGACCTCCTCGAGGATCGGCTTCTCGGCCGCGCCGAGATCGGCTCCGAGCTCGCCCTGCGCCCGCGAGATGCCGTCGATCGCCGCCTTGGCCACGAGATCGCAATAGAGCGTGATCGCCCGGGCCGCGTCGTCGTTGCCCGGCACCGGAAAGCCGATCCCGTCCGGGTTGCTATTGGTGTCGACCACCGCCGCGACCGGAATGTTGAGGCGCCGCGCCTCGCTGACGGCGATGTCCTCCTTGTTGGTGTCGATCACGAACATGAGGTCGGGCAAGCCGCCCATGTCCCGGATGCCGCCGAGCGCCCGATCGAGCTTCTCCTTCTCGCGGGTGAGCGTGAGCCGCTCCTTCTTGGTGTAGACCTGGGCCTCGTCGGAGCCGAGCATCTCGTCGAGCTTGCGCAGCCGATGAATCGAACGCGAGATCGTCTTCCAGTTCGTCAGCGTGCCGCCGAGCCATCGGGAGTTGACGTAGTATTGCGCCGAGCGCTTGGCCGCATCCGCAATCGCGTCCTGGGCCTGGCGTTTGGTCCCGACGTACAGAATGCGCCCGCCGCGGGCGACGGTCTCGCTCACAGCCTCCAGCGCGCGATGCAGCATCGGTACCGTCTGGGCGAGGTCGATGATGTGAATGTTGTTGCGCGTGCCGAAGATGAATTCCGCCATCTTCGGATTCCAGCGGTGGGCCTGATGGCCGAAATGGACGCCAGCC
>WNFW01001373.1_pt1 | contig 23921 bp, 17 predicted proteins | sample 5400131 | NCBI WGS metagenome assembly WNFW01 (sample SAMN13153362, study PRJNA577476) | soil metagenome | isolation source: 20 cm soil or saprolite under grassland replicate 1 | place: USA:California | collected 2016-06-15 | reverse complement strand
GGACGGGGAAGCGGCTGTGGCATTTCCAGACCGTGCATCACGACTTGTGGGACCGCGATCTCCCCGCCGCACCCAACCTGGTCACGTTGACACGCCATCCATCGCGCATCGACGCCGTCGCGCAAATCACGAAGAGCGGGTTCGTGTTCCTGTTCGATCGCCAAACGGGGCAGCCCCTCTTTCCCATTGAAGAGCGCGCCGCCCCCGCGTCGGATCTGCGCGGCGAGCAGGCGTGGCCGACGCAGCCGTTCCCGCTGAAGCCGGCGCCCTTCGCGCGGCAGGCCTTGAGAGAGTCCGACGTCACGGAGCTGAAACGCTTTCGGGCGTTGCGACACAACGGGCTCTTCACGCCGCCGAGCCGGGAAGGGAGCATCGTGCTTCCCGGCTTCGACGGCGGCGGCGAGTGGGGCGGGGCGGCGGTCGATCCGGAGACGGCGGTGCTGTACGTCAACGCGAGCGACGTCCCGTGGATCGCCGCGATGCGCGAGTCGGCGACGCTTCCCGCCGCGACGGCTGCACCCCGCGCCGGGCACGCCGTGTACACCGCTGTCTGTGCTGGCTGCCATGGAACGGACCGGCGCGGCCAGGTGCGCGCGCCGTCGCTCCTGGGCGTGAAGGCGCGCATGTCGGCCGAGCAAGTGCAGGGAGTGATCGAGCGTGGCCGCGGGTTCATGCCGTCCTTCGCCGCACTGCCGGAGGCCGAGAAACGTGCGGTGATCGAATACCTGGGATACCCGTCGACGGGCCTCACCTGGCACGCAGCCGAGACCGCGCCCTCGCCTTACGAGTTCGTGGGTTACGAGCGCTGGAGAGATTCAAACGGCTATCCCGCTGTGAAGCCGCCGTGGGGCACGCTGAGCGCCATCGATCTCAACACGGGCGAATACCGCTGGCGTATTCCGCTCGGCGGCGAGCAGTACGGCGGGCCGATCGTCACGCGTGGCGGCTTGGTCTTCATCGCGGCGACGCAGGACGCGAAGTTCCGCGCGTTCCACAAACGCACCGGCGGGCTACTGTGGGAGACGACGCTGCCCGCGCCCGGCTATGCGACGCCGAGCACGTTTGCGGTGGCTGGCAAGCAGTATGTCGTGATCGCCGCCGGGGGAGGCAAATTGGGGTCCAAATCCAGCGATACCTATGTTGCCTATGCGCTACCGTAGGAGCAGGTTGAGACTCTTCAAATAATCCGCGGCGATGTACGCGGGCACGGCGAAAATGATCTTGCCGTTCGATTCCCGCTCGCCGCCATACAGCACCGCAATCACGTTGCCGTTGCGATCAAACACGGGGCTTCCCGAGGACCCAGGCGCGCCGTACGCGTCCACCTGCACGACCGCGGTCAGCGCCTTGCTGACCGTTCCCACTGTCAGCGTCGGCTCGGCGATGGGATCGCCGCCGCGATTCTCCATCGGGAGGTCGAAGCCGAGCGGGTAGCCGAGAATCGCCACCGGATCGCCGCGCTCGATCCCCTCGCGGCTGCGGGCGAGCCCGTGCACCCGCGGCGTTCCGCCCTTGATTGCCACGCGAAACACGCCGATGTCCACCTCCGGCGACACGCCGATCATCTCGGCGCGCCAGAACTGCGTGCTGCCGGAGAAGATGACGCCGAGGCGCCGCGGTGTCTTGGTCCCGTCCTCGCCGATGAGGATGTGCTTGTTCGTGACCATCGTGCCGTTCGAATCGACCGCGAACGCGGTGCCGCTGAACCGGTCTCCGTCGCTGTACTCGACCAGGACGATCGCGACGGCGTCCTGGTTCTGATGGGAGATCGCGCGGTAATCGACGCCCCCCACCGCGCCGGCGAGCGCGCGCTGCCGCCGCTCGGCGGCATCCAGCTCGGTGCGCAGCCGTGCCATCGATGCCGCGTCGCCGCCCGAGGCGGCCAGCTCGCGCCGCAGGTGGGCAGTCTCGTCTTGCGATGCCTTCAGTGCGTCGCGCACGCCTTGCAGCTCGGTGCGGAATCGCGCCGTGAGGTCGCGCGCTTCGATCATCAGACTGTCGGCGCGGGCCTGCAGCGTCTTCAGCTCGTTGGCGCGACGGCGCCCGTCCAGCTGCATCCACGTGAAGCCGGTGCTGACGATTAGCAACACCGCGATCAAGACCTTGGTCGTGCGACGCAGCTGCGCCGTCTGGCGCGCGACCTCGGCCGCGATGCGGACTCCGGTGCTTTGCCGCGGAGCCATCGGCGTGGCCCGGATGACTTCCCGCGGCGACGACATGCGCTCGGCGAGCCCTTCTGCCGAAGAGGCCGTCGCGAGCAGGTCTGTCTCCGCCTCGATGACGTGAAACTCGAGCGCCGGCCCGTTGACGCCGAAGCCGATGACGTCGCCGTCCTTGAGCGCGGTGTCGCCGTTGATCTGCTTACCGTTGACGAACGTGCCGTTGCGGCTGCCTAAGTCCTGAAGCACGAAGCCGTCGGTCTTGCGGACCATCGCCGCGTGCCGGGACGAGACGTCGAGGTCGCGCTCGGCGTCGAAGCGCACGTCGGATAACGGATGACGGCCCAGGCCGATGTAACCCTTGCGGAAGGCCTCGACCTGACCCGCGCGGGCGCCGGAAAGAAACGTGAACTGTGCCTTCACGGATTCCGCGTGAGGTACCAGACGAGGGCGGCGACCACGGCGATGATGGCGAGGACCAATGTCCTCGTCTGCTTGCGCGCTTCCTTCTCTTTGTTCGGCACCGGTGGCCGGCTGCCTTTGTAGACGGGCACCGGCTCAGTGCTGGTCTCGGTATCGATCAGCGGGTAGACCTGGTGGCCCACGTCCTCCTGTTGCCCGCCGCCGGAGAACCGCAGCCCGTCGCCGTCGAAGCGCGCCACGACCACCGTGATGTTGTCGGGTCCGCCGCGCTCGTTGGCGAGCGCGATGAGCTGATCGCAAGCGGTGCTGAGATCGGGTGCGGCGGAAACGATCTTGGCGATCTCTTCCTTCTTTACCTGCCCGGAGAGCCCGTCGGAACACAGCACCAGGATGTCGCCGCGCCGCACTTCCTGGTGCGTGAGATCGACCTTGACCTTGGGGTCGGGTCCGAGCGCCTGCAGGATGATGTTGCGGCGCTCGCTCTGCGCGGCTTCTTCCTCGGTCAGCTCGCCCGCTTCGACCAGCCGCTGCATCAGCGACTGATCCTTCGTGATCTGATGCGCCTGGCCGCCGCGAATCAGGTACGCCCGGCTGTCGCCGACCTGGGTGAGATAGAGGTGATCGTGGAGCACGCCGGCGGCGGTCGTCGTCGTGCCCATGCCGCGCACTTCGGGATGGGCCTTCGCGTGCGCGTGGATGCTGGCATTGGCGACTTCGACCGCCTCCTTGAGCCGGTAGGCGAAGCGCTGCGGCGTCAGCTCATCCTCGGCGTTCCACGTCTTCACGAGGTGGGAATAGATCGTGTCGGTGGCCATCTCACTCGCCAGCTCGCCCGCCGCGGCGCCCCCCATCCCGTCCGCGACCACCAGGAGCGTGCCGCGGGGACCGATGTCGTGTCTGCGCACCTCGGGCTGCAGGGATGCCGCTTTGCGCGTGAGATCGGCGACGAGAAAGCGATCCTCGTTGTGGTCGCGCGTGCGGCCCAGATCGGTCTTCCCGAAGACGTCGACGCGGATGGGCTTGGAGGAACGTCCGAACATGGCCACTACGATCCTCCGCCCCGAATCACCGACCGGCACGACGATAGTTGCGCGTTGATGGCAAGTCCCCGGTTCGCCCATTGGACGGCTGTCCCGTGATTGCCGAGATCCTCTTCGGCCCGGGCGATCATGCACGCTGCGAACGCTCGATCGCCGCTGCTGACGCCAGGTGTGTTGAAGATCTTGGCGGCAGAATCCCTGATTACGGTGGGCGTGGCCTCGATCAAGTCGGTCAGAAGACCGCTTGCGCGCGCAGGGTCGATTGCTGGGCGGCTGCTGCTCGGAGGTGGCGCAGGAGTTGCCGATGGCGGAGCAGCGTGGCGCGGCCCACTGTCTCGAACAGCCAACGTCGTCACGCCACCAGACTGGCGATTTCCCGAGTTGGCTGCTGAGTCGTGCGCCACGGCGCTGTCCGGTGAGTTTCCGATTGCCTTCTTTCCACCACCGCTCAAAGCGACCCACGCGCCGCCCGCCGCGAGCAGCACGACGAGACCAATCGCGGCGGGGACGAACGGCCGCTTTTTCGTCGCCACGGGCGATGGGGCGGTGGGAGGCGAACGTTTCGCCGAAATCCGCTGTGTGGCTCCTCCGGCGGTCGGATCGAGGATCTGGGTCCTCGCGTCGGTTTGCGGGACGGCGCTGGTGACGGGCCGTCCGGTGACCGCGGCGATGTCCGCCGCGAACTTCGCGACGGTCTGGTAGCGCTCCATCGGCGTGCGCGCCAGCGCCGTGTCGAGCACCGGCTGCAGCCCCGCGGGGAACGAGAGATCGGGCCGAGCCTCGGCGAGCTTCGTGGGCTCGTCCGTGAGCCGCTTGATCATCGTCTCCTGCACGGTCGTCGCTTCGAACGGCAGCTTGCCGGAGAGCATCCGGTAGAACACCAGCGCCAGCGAGTAGAGATCGCTGCGGCCGTCGAGCGTATCGCCGGACAGCTGCTCCGGGCTCATGAACTCGGGCGTCCCCACGACCAGGCCCGTCTTCGTGACCTTCTGGCCCGCCTCGTCGCCGCCGACGGCCTTGGCGATGCCGAAGTCCACGACCTTCACGGTGTCGCCGCCACCTTTGCGCCTGCTCAACATGATGTTGTCCGGCTTCAAATCGCGGTGGACGATGCTCAGGTCGTGCGCCGCCTGCAGCGCTTCGGCGGTCTGGAGGAAGATGCCGGTCGCGCGCCCGACCGGCAGCGCGCCTTCGCGCTCCAGCAGGTCTGTCAGCGGCTCGCCCTCGATGAACTCCATCGCGAGATAGATGAGCCCGTCGGGTGTCTCGCCGAAATCGTAAATCGCGCAGACGTTGGGGTGGGTGATGCGGCTGGCGTTCGACGCTTCGCGGTTGAAGCGCGCGACGGCATCGGGATCGTGCACCATCGACGGATTCATCACCTTGATGGCGCTGCGCCGCCCCATCTTCACGTGCTCGGCGAGGTACACCTGGCCCATCCCGCCTTCACCGAGCTTCTTCACGACATGATAGCGATCCGCGACGACCTGACCGACGAGATCGGTCGCCTTCGCGGCCGACCGCAGCGTCTGCCCGTCGTTGGGGCAGAACTTCACGTCATCGGCGTACTCGGTCGAGCAGACGGGACAGATCTTCATATCCCTGCCGGCCCTCCCGACTCTGGCGCCGCTCCAGGCAGTTCCACGCGCAGCAGCTTGTCGCCCACCATGATGCGCGAGCCGTGTTGCAGCGACATGGCGCCGCGCGCCGCGACGGCGACGCCGTTGCGGCTGTGGTCGTCCACGAGCACAAAATCGGCGTCCTCCGAGCGCACGGTCGCGTGCTGCGCGCTCATCGCCTGATCGTAGGGGAAGATCCAGTCGCCGCGCTCGCGGCCAACGTGCACGTCGCGGCCCGGTGAGAGCTGGATCACGTCGCGCGAGCTGCCGTCGCTGCGCAGCTGCGTCAAGCTCGCGATGTCGGCGCTGGGCACCATGCTCCCCATGCGCTTCGTCGCATCGGCGTCGGCGGTGTGCGGGCCGGGATAGCCGAGCCGCCGGAAGCGCAGCACTTGCGAGCCGATGAGGAAGACGTCCCCGTCCATCAGCCGGTACGGCGCCTCGAGAAAGACCCACGTGCCGTTGCGGCTGCCGAGGTCGCGTACCTCGAGCCGGCCGTCTTCCCACGACAGCTTGGCGTGCAGCGGGGACAGGAATTGGTCTTCCGGGAAGCGGATATCGCCCTCGGTCCTGCCGATCGTGGTCGCGACGTGCTTGCGCTCGAAGCGCGCCACTTCGGTGGCCATCTCGGAAACCAGAACCAGCATGAGGGAGTGATCGGAGCGTCTATCGGGATTGAACCGCCGGTCGGGACCTCCACCGCCACCATGGGAGATCACCACAGATCCGCACAGGGGACAGGACGCATCCACCGGCGCGGCACCGGGCGACGGCGGCCCGCTGGTGCGGGAGACAATGCTCCCCCCCCCCCCGCCGCCGCCTCCGGCGGCGACGGCGGCCCGCGCGGCCGCCGCTTTGGTCAAGGGCTTGCCGCAATCGGAGCAGAATTGTGCGGTCGTCTCATTCTGGCGACCGCAGTATTGGCAGGCGCTCTGAGCCATAAAGTAAGGTGGCCCAATCTATTGCTCCGCGCTAGCTTGCGCCACATGCGACTCGTGTGGGCCGCGTTTTTCGTCGCGGCGGTGGGCTGCGGTTCTCCCGTCCCCCGTCCCGCGTCTCCTCTTCCCGTTCACGAGCCGCTGCACATCACCGTCGTCTATCCTGACACCGCGGAGCCGATCCAGGCGTACGACTCCTCCTTCTTGTTCGGGAGCGTCGGCGGTGGCCGCGGTGACATCGCGCTCTCCGTCAATGGTATCCCGGTTCGAGTGCTCGCGAACGGCAGCTGGCTCGCCTGGGCGCCTCTGCCTGATGACTCCATCGTCTCGTTCCATATCGTGGCCCGTGCCCGCGCCGGCGTCGAGCAAGGCGAGACGACGTTCGTCGCGCGGATCGCGCAACGCTTTCAGCCACGGGCTGGAGCCGTAGCGTGGATCGACACGACGAGCTTCACGCCAACCGACAGCGTCGACTTTCCGACGGGTGAGGGGATCCGCCTCTCCGTGCGCGCGACGTCCGGTGCTCGCGTACGGCTGCGGATGGAGGGGAGTAACGAGCAGGTCTGGTTCGTGCCGGACACGCTGCCGGAAGAACCGGCCTGGGGCGTGCGGGCTTTCGGAACTGATACCGCCTCCTACCGCCTCCCTCCCGCCCCCGATCGCTACATCGCGTGGTTGCCGGCGCGGCCGCTGTGCGATGCCATCCTCGAGGCGATCGTCGGCGCCGATACCGCGCGCGCCGTCTGGCCTCTCGTAGTCGATACGCTCGATCGTGCCCATCCCGTCGTGGTCGTGCTGAACGACGACACCGCGCACACAGGGACGAGCGATAGCCTCACGGTCGGAAGGGCGGTCCCGTATGGGACGTACAACTGGTTCTTCCCATTGGGGACGACGGCGGTGGCGTCGGCGCGTTGGAACGGCCAGACACGGCTGCAACTGTCGCGCGGCGCCGTCGCGTGGGTCAACACGGCCGACGTCGTGCCGCGGCCGCCCGGAACGCCGCCTCCCGGCGGGATCGTTGGCTCGGTCCGGCTGACTGCCGGTACGAGATCGTTGTTGCTGCGCGTGCCGCTTCCCGTGCACGTCCCCTTCCAGGTGGAAGAAGGTGATCGCAGCCTGACGCTGCGGCTGTACGGCGTTGCCTCCGACGTGAACTGGATGCAGCACGGCGGCACCGATCCGTACGTGACACGCATGAGCTATGCGCAGCCGGTCGCCGACGAAGTGACGCTGACGCTGTCGCTGGCGGGGCCGGTGTGGGGATATCGCACCCGCTGGAGCGGGCGCGATTTGCTGCTCGAGATCCGCCGCCCACCGGTCATCGATCCGCGCCGGCCCCTCGCGGGTCGGACGATCGTGCTCGATCCCGGGCATCCGCCGCTGACGCGCACCGATTCAACTCCGATCGAGCTGTTCCCGCGCACCCACTTCGCCGAAGAGCACGATGCGGACGTTTTGGTTTCGATTCACGCCAACGCGCTCCCCGACGGCGTGAATCCTTTCGTCAACAACGGCACGAGCGTCTATTACTTCCATCCGCGCAGTGCGGCGTTGGCGCGCGCGCTCGACCGCGCCCTCGTTGCCGAGCTGGGCGTGCGCGACCTGGGGATGGGGCGGGGCGACTACGCCCTGGTGCGCGATCCCTGGATGCCGTCCGCGCTGACCGAAGGCTTGTTCATGATGATTCCGGAGCAGGAGGCGATGCTGGCGAGTCCCGAGGGGCGGATGCGGTATGCCCGTGGCGTTGCGAAGGGAATCGAAGACTTCCTGCGCCAAATGGCACAATGATCGTGCGGCGGGTGGCATGCGGCGCGTTATTGTTTGCGCTCGCTCGGCCGGTCACCGCCCAGGTCGATCCATCCGGCGCGTGGCGGACGCTCCATACGCAACACTTTCGGATTCATTTCCGTCCGACATATCGGGAGAAGGCGCTCGAAGCGGCGCGCGAGGCCGAGCGCGCGTACTCACTTCTCTCGACCGAGCTGCATCGGCCGCGCGGCATCATCGACGTCACGCTGTCCGACGACTTCGACACACCCAACGGATTTACAACGACCTATCCTTCCAACCGCTTCACCATTCTGCTGGTCCCGCCGGTCAGCGAGCCCGCGTTGCAGACCTTCGACAGCTGGGAACGGCTCGTGATCGTGCACGAGCTCACCCACGTCTTTCATCTCGATCGCTCGCGTGGTATCTGGAAGACGTTGCAAACGGTGTTCGGGCGCTTGCCCGAGCTGTTTCCCAACCAGTATCAGCCGAGCTGGGTGGTCGAAGGGCTCGCGACATACTACGAATCCCGCTTCACCGCGGGTGGCCGAGCGGAGGGGAGTTACCATCGCCAGGCCGTCGCGGCTGATGCCGCGGCAGGGCACGCGCGATCGCCATGGGATGCGCTCTATTTCACGCGCTGGCCCGATGGCCTGGCGCCGTACGCCTACGGCAGCCGGTTCTGGGAATACCTGTCGCAGACCGTTCCCTCCGGCGACTCCGTGCCACCGCGCTTCACGGAGGCGACCGCCGGACAGCTCATTCCATTCCGGGTGGGCCGCCCGCTGCGGCACGTCGGTGTGCCGGATGCGCTGACTGAGCAGTGGAGTCGAGCCGTCGCGACGGCCGGCAGGGCCGAGCCCGCGACGAGCAGCCGGCTGATCGTAGGGCGCTTGCGCAGCGAGCCGCTGGCGCGCGTCTCACCCGACGGCCGCAGCCTCGCCTACGTCTACAATGACGGTCACGGCGCGCAGCGGTTGCGCGTCGTAGACGCGAAGACGTTCGCCGTGCTGCGCTCACATCGCACCACGGGGCAGGTGAGCTTCGACTGGATGGGCGACACGTTGATCATCGCACAGCTCGATTACACGCGTCGCTGGACGGTGCGGAGCGATCTGTGGCGCTGGTTACCGGGCGGCGGGTGGCGGCGGATGACCACGGATGCGCGGCTGAGTGAGCCGCGTGCCGGCGGCGGGATCGTGTCGGCGCTGGAGCTGGGAAAAGGGCGCAGTGTCCTCAGGCTGCCGCGCACACAGCGCATCGATTCGTCGGCGACCTGGGGGCCGGCGGTGCCGTCACCAGACGGGCGTTGGGTAGCTGCCACCCGTCATCACAACGGCCGCTGGGCGTTGGTGCGATGGTTCGCTTCAGCTCCCATCTCGGTCGCCGTGCTCGCTGAGGCATCCGATGGCAGCGCGATCGCCGATCCTACGTGGTCCGAACACGGCATCCTGTTCGTCACCGACGCGGCCGGCTTTCCGCAGATCCATCTGTGGACCGAAGACGGCATCACTCAGGTGACCGACGAGCCGCGCGGCGCGCGCGCGCCCGCGCCGCTGTCCGACGGCCGCATCGTATTTGCGACGCTCGGTGACGATGGGTGGGAGCTGCGCGTGGTGGAGCCGCGGCCGATCGCACCGCGACCGGCTCCGGAGCAGTCCGCCGCGACGTTCGACTCGGCTCCTCCCGTTTTGCTCCGGGAAACGGGGTACTCCTCCTGGGGCTCGCTGCGGCCGCATTTCTGGATTCCAACCGGCACCAATGCGGGCCTGGCGGGGCACTTCTATGGTCTCGCCACCGCAGGGACCGACGCCGTGGGTCGCTATGCGTATTACGCCACGGCTCTGATGTCCGGCTCACCGCTGCGCGCGCAGGGCTCGCTCTTCCTTATTAATGATGCCTTCGGCAATCCCACGCTCGATTTCTACGCCTCGAACGACTGGTGGTTTGTAGGCATCGACGGGACGGGTCACAAGGTGTCTGCCGAAGACCGCGAGGCGTCGATCGGCGCTACGCTCCTCGCGCACCGCTGGCGCAGGTTCGTCTCGCTGCGCGTTGCGGGCGAATATGAAGGAAGGCGCTTCGTCTCGATCCCCGATACGATCCTCTCCGACATCTGCAACGGCTGCGACAAATACGATCGTCTCGGCGGATCTGCCAGGCTCGCGTTCGGGTCCGTGGTGTACGCGCCGCTCGCGGTGTCATTGCAGGACGGAGCGCTGGCGAGTTTCCTCTACCGCTACGAAAAAGAGCAGGGCACCGGCCGCTGGCTCGACGAGAAGGTGGGGCGCGGCGAGGCGTACCTGCGCCTGGGGCCGCGCGTCAGCTTCGCGTATCCGGTGCTCGCGGTTCGCGCAGCTGCCGGATCGCTCCAGGGTCCGATCATCGATCGGTTTTCCGTGGGCGGTGTGTCATCGGGCGTGGTGCCGCTGGGGTTCGGGCAATCGGTCGGGGTATTCCGCTCCTTCCCGGTGCGCGGCTATCCGGCGGGCACTCTGTATGGACGCCGCGCGGCGACATTGACGGCGGAATACCGCGTACCGCTCGCGCTTGTCGGCCGGTCGATCGGGCATCTGCCGTTCGGCGTCGACAAGTTCGCTGTCGCGGTCTTCGGCGACATCGGCGATGCATGGGATACCGGGGCCCCGCGTCTCCATCGCCTGCGGTCGGCGGGGGTGGAGCTGATCGGCGACATGACGGTGAGCTACGATCTGCTGCTGCGCTTGCGCCTGGGCGTCGCGCAGCCCGCCACCGGTCACGCACGCGTATACGCCGCCTTCGGCGCAGACTTCTGACGTAGCTCGGAAACTCCCTCTAGCGGCCTCCGGGATGGCCTCAGGTATAATGGAGAGGCATGGCTGTGCTCCTGCTCCTGGCCGCGTTGGCGCAATCTCCTGCCGACCGTGCAACCCTCGAGTCGCTGCGCGATTCCCTGGGGCTCGTCGCGGACAGCACGGCACTGCATGGGCTCGAAGCGGCGACGATCCAGATCGCCAAAGAGCGGCGCGACGATCCTCTCCTGCATGTGCGTCTCGGCTTCATCGGGTACCGGTTGGGCGAAGTCACCAAAATCAAATCGCACTACGACGACGCGGCCGGCGAATTCGAGTGGGCTGCCGAGCTGCGTCCCGACTGGCCGTATCCCTGGTACGGGCTGGGGCTGGCGGAGCTGGCGATCGGCGAGCATAGCTCGATGGCGCTCGAGAATATCCGGCAGATGCTCGGCAAGGACTATCTCTCCAAGGCGGCGAAGGCCTTTGCGCGCGCCGCCGAGGCCGATCCCGCGTTCGCCTCGGCGGTCGTCGACCTCGCCAACACCGCGCTCACGCAGCGCATTCGCCCGCGTCTCGAAGTCGCGCTGGCTGCCGTACGTCTCGCGGCGGCCGGGCCCTCCGGCCGCAACGCACAGGTGCAGCTCGTGCGCGGACGGATCGAGCGCGAAGCCGGTGAGGCCGACTCCGCGCTCGTGGCCTTCGGCGCGTACCTCTCCGTGGGTGGTGACTCAGGTGTCGGATTGCTCGAGCTGGCGCGCACGATGTACGACGCGAGTCGGCCGGCGCAGGGATGGGCGGCCTACTTCGCCGGCGCGCATGCCGCGACTTCGGCGCAGGCGCTCACGATGTATCGGCTCGATCTCTCCTGGATTGCCGACTCCGCGGAGCTGGCGGCGTTCGACGGCCTGAGGGATCCGGCAGCGCGCCAGCGCTGGCTGGAACAGTTCTGGACGCGGCGCGACGTCGTCGAAGCCCGTGACGTGGGCGAGCGGCTGGCGGAGCATTATCGCCGCTGGTTTTATGCCCGCCACAACTTCCGTCTCGTCAGCCGCCATCGCCATTACGACATCACCGAAGTGTACCGCACCAAGCAGGCCGAGTTCGACGACCGCGGCGTGATCTACCTGCGCCACGGCGAGCCGGACAAGCGCGCGCGCTTCCAGTGCCTGGGCCCCGTTGACCCGAACGGCGAGGGCTGTGCGCCCAACGAAAGCTGGCTGTATCGCCGTGGCGGTGATGACGGCGATTTGATCTTCCATTTCGCGGCGCGCGACGATGTGCAGGACTTCAAGCTCGTCGAGAGTTTGGCGGACGTACTCGGCTTCCGGCGCGCGGTGCGGGCCACGTCGGCTACGGATCAGGAGATCGCGGCGCTGTACCAGACGCGCGATCAATTTGGCCCGCTCTATTCCCGGGTCGCGCAAAGCGTGCGGTCGCCGGGTACCGAGCTGTCGCGGGATCGCCAGCAGGGGCATCGCAACATCCTGCTCGGGACGACCAGCGACAGCTACGCGCAACGCTTTGATGAGCGGCTCGACGTCGTGGCGAGCGAGTTCGTTGTCGGCGACAGTGGCGGGGGGGGCCAACGCCTTCATCTGGTCTTCGCGATCCCGGGTGAACGCCTCGACCCACAGCCGGCCGACGGGGGGAATGGGGGGAACGGAGGGAGCGTCCGTTACCCGCTGCAGTTCCGCGTGCTGGTGTCGGATTCCGCGGATCAGGTCGTCGCCAGCATCGACACGGTACGCGTGTTCGCGGCGCACCAGGCGCTGCGCAGCCCCGCGTATCTGACCGGGCGTCTGTCGGTGCCGGTTCCGGCCGGCGAGTACTTCTTTCGCCTGCTGGTCAAGAGTGTCGATGGCCGCGCCGGTGATCTGGTCGCCCATCCGTTGCACGTCGAACGGCTCGACCCGCAGCGCTTCGCGGTCAGCGACGTCGTCGTGGGCCGCGAAGGGTCGGGGCTGGTCTGGTTCTCGCCCGCCGGCGATACCGTGCGCCTCAATCCGCTGCAACGATTTCCGAGCGGCAGCGGGTTGAACGTGTATTACGAGGTGTACGGGCTCGCGAGCGGCGCGCCCTATCACACGGTCGTGCGCCTGGAGCGCGAGGGTGGCCGCTCGCTGTTCGGCTCGATCGGACGGCTGTTCGGCGGCGGGCGCTCACCGGTGCTGCTCGAGTTCGACGCGCCGGCGAGCGGACCGGTGACACGCGTGCAGCGTGGCATCGAATTGCGCGACGTATCGAAAGGAGCCTATCGGCTCACGGTCGTGATTTCCGATCCTGCCAGCGGTGTCCGTGTGACCCGCACCCAACGATTCCAAGTCGTGGAGCGCTAGTCTGTTGCACGGCATCCGCGCAAACCCTAAGTTAGGCCCGGCTCCCTCGGAGACGGGATGTACTGCTCTCGCTGCGGCACCCAGAATAAGGACACCGCGAAGTTCTGCGACTCCTGCGGCCTCGACCTGACCGCGACGACGCCCGTCGGCGCGCTCAGTGAGGCGCAGGAGATCACGGAAATCGAAATGGTGCGCAAGGAGCTGCACGAAGAGTATGAGATCGTCGACGAGCTCGGCCGCGGCGGCATGGCCATCGTCTTCAAGGCGAAGGAAAAGCAGCTCGACCGTGAAGTCGCCATCAAAGTCCTGCCGTTCTCGCTCGCCTTCGACAAGGAATTCGTAGAGCGCTTCCAGCGCGAAGCCCGTACGTCCGCCCGGCTCGAGCACCCGAACATCATTCCGATTTACCGCGTCGGAAAATCGGGGCGCGTGATCTACTTCGTCATGAAGTTTCTGCGGGGCAAGCCGCTCTCCAACATCCTGGCGGCGCGCGGCAGCCTGCCGCCCGCCGAGATCAGGAAAATTCTCGCCGACGTGGCCCGGGCGCTGGCGTACGCGCATAAGAAGGAGATCGTCCACCGCGACATCAAGCCCGACAACATCATGTTCGACGAGCACGGCCACGCGGTGGTCACCGACTTCGGCATCGCCAAGGCCGCGTCCGGCGGCAAGCTGACCGGGACGGGCATGTCGATCGGCACGCCGCACTACATGAGCCCCGAGCAGGCCAAGGCGCAGTCGCTCGACGGCCGCAGCGACATCTACTCGCTCGGCGTGGTGGCGTACCAATGCCTGACCGGCAGCGTGCCGTACGACGGCGAGGATTCGTTCTCCATCGGCTACAAGCACATCATGGAGGAGATCCCCACCCCGCCGCTCGAGAATCCCGAAAAACGCCAGCTCTTCGAGGTCGTCAAGAAGATGATGGCGAAGACGCCGGCGCAGCGCTTCCAAAACGCGGAGGAGCTGGTCAGCGTACTCGAGGGCGGCCGCTCGGTGTCGTTCACGACCGACGCCACGATGGCGATGCCGTCGCTGTCCAGCGCCCGGCTGCCCTCGGCGCCGACCACGCCGCTACCCCGCGCAACGGGAGGGCGCCCCCCCGGCGCCGAGCCTGCACGCCACTCGGTCGTCTCCGGACTGCTGTTGTGGCTGCTCATCGTGGGCACGGTATTCGGCGGCGGCGGATTCTACGCGTACAAGAAGGGGCTGATCTTCGCCAAGACCCCCGGGGGGAACGGCAGCGACTCGACGGCCGGGCGCGATACGACCGCGCGCGCGCGCGACTCGGCAACGGTTGCGGGGGACGCCACCAAGGGCGGGGCCGACAGCGGTGGGACCGCCACCGCACCGCTTGCACCGATCTCCCCCGGCACGCCCGGCCGGCTGGTGTTGCAAAACGTCCCGCAGGGCGCGCGCATCAGCGTCGAGGGGCAACCGGTGCGCGGCAACCAGCTCGATCTGACGCCCGGGGTCCATCGCCTGACGGTGCGCGCCGCCGGATACCAGACCTATGAACGGCAGGTCATCATCACCGCCGGTGAGACGTTCAGCGTCAGGTTGGACATGCAGAGCAGCGACGATGACAGCGGACCCTGTGACCGCTTTGGGCCCGCCTACAATCAGGACAACATCTGCTTCGACCGCAGGCCCGCGCCGCTGTCGGCGACGCTGATCCCCGTGCAGGCAGATGCCACCATCTTTCCCCGCCCCGTGATCCTCCTCGTCCACGTCTCCCGCGATGGAGAGACGTTGGAAGCGCGTGTCTACGCAGCCTCCAACGTGGAGACGTTCAACAACGACGCGCTCGAGATGGCAAAGCGCCTGCGCTGGAACCCGGCTCAGAAGAACGGCGAGCCGACCGAAGCGTGGGTGCAGTGGCCGTTCCAACGCGTCCGCCAGTAATCCACACGCCCCTCCCTCCCCCCTCCCCCTTCCCCCCTGCCCAAAGTCCATCCGACCGCGTTCATCGCGCCGACGGCGGTCGTGCTCGGCGATGTAACGCTGGGTCCCCGCTCGAGCGTGTGGTATCAGGCGGTACTGCGCGGCGACATGGCACCGATCGTGATTGGGGAAGCGACCAACATCCAGGACGCCACGATCGTGCACGTCGACGAGGGGAAGTCGGCCCTCATCGGCGCGCGCGTCGGCGTGGGGCATCGGGTCATCCTGCACGCCTGCATCGTGGAGGACGACTGCCTAATCGGGATGGGGAGCATCCTGCTCAACGACGTGCGCATCGGGACGGGGAGCGTGGTCGCAGCGGGCGCGGTCGTGACCGAGGGGACGGAGGTGCCCCCCGGTTCACTCGTCATGGGTGTCCCCGCACGGGTCGTGCGTCACGTCGATGACGGTCTCCGCGCGCGTATCCGCGGGACCTGGGAGCATTACGTTGGAGAGGCCGAGCGACATCGCAGCGGGGCGTTCCCCGTCCAGAGGACAAGTTTGTGATGTTGATACTCGGAGTGCGAGATGCGTCAACGCGGGTCTTCAGTCTTGCCCGGCTCTAACGGCACGTCTACCTTGGGCCTCCACATTCCGTTAACTTCCTCTTCTTACTATTTGAGACGTGAGATCCGCATGAAGAGCCTCGATCTGAACGCCAACGCGCTCACCGTGCTCGAACGCCGGTATCTGGTGAAGGACGACCAGGGCAAGCCGGTGGAGCACCCGGAGGACCTGTTCTGGCGGGTGGCACGGACCATCGCTGCACCGGATCGGGCGTATGGCGCGTCGGACCGGGCTGTGGAAAGCCTCGCGGAGACGTTTTTCGAGCTGATGGCGACGCGGGTGTGGATGCCGAACTCCCCCACGCTGATGAACGCCGGCCGCCCCCTGGGGCAGCTGTCGGCCTGCTTCGTGCTCCCGGTGGAGGACGCCCTCTCCAACGGCCGCTCGGGCATCTACGACACGCTCCGGGCGATGGCGCTGGTGCACCAGTCGGGCGGCGGGACCGGATTCTCGTTCTCCAGATTGCGCCCCAAGAACGACGTCGTCCGGTCGACGATGGGTGTTGCATCCGGTCCCGTTTCCTTCATGAAGCTGTATGACGCCTCGACTGACGTCGTCAAGCAGGGGGGGACCCGGCGCGGCGCCAACATGGGCATCCTGCGTGTGGATCACCCCGATATCCTGGATTTCATCCATTGCAAGGACGACCTCACGCAGGTGACGAATTTCAACATCTCCGTGGCGGTCACCGACGCCTTCATGCTGGCGCTCGAGGCGGGGAGGTCATACGACCTGATCCACCCGCGCACCGGCAAGGTCGTGGGGCAGCTCGACGCCCGCGACGTGTTCAAGCAGATCGTGCACGGCGCCTGGAAGACGGGTGAGCCGGGTGTGTTCTACATCGATCGCGCCAACCAGTACAATCCGGTGCCGCAGCTCGGCAGCTACGAGGCGACGAATCCCTGCGGCGAGCAGCCGTTGCTGTCCTACGACGTCTGCAACCTCGGCTCGATCAACGTCGGGCTCTTTGTCAAGCATGGCGACGTGGACTGGGATGGCCTGCGCACGACGGTCCACCTCTGCACGCACTTCCTCGACAACGTCATCGACGCCAACAAGTACCCGCTCCCGGAGATCGACGACCTCGCCAAGCGCATCCGCCGCATCGGGCTGGGGATCATGGGCTGGGCCGACTTGCTGGTGCGCCTCGGCATTCCGTACGACTCCGACGCCGGTGTCGCGCTCGGCCGCAAGCTGATGCAGTTCGTCGACGAAGAGTCGAAAGTCGCGTCCGAAAAGCTGGCGGAGCAGCGCGGCGTGTTCGCCGAATGGGAGCGGTCGATGTGGGGTCCGGACGAGAAGTGCGCCCGGAACGCGCGCGGCGAGCGGATCCGCCCGATGCGGCGCCTCCGCAACTGCAACCTCACCACCGTCGCCCCCACGGGCACGATCTCGATCATCGCGGGGTGCTCATCGGGGATCGAGCCGCTGTTCGCCGTCGCGTTCATGCGCAATCAGGCGGGCGTGCTCATGCCCGACGTGAACGAGGACTTCATCGCCATCGCCAAGCGCGAGGGGTGGTACTCCGACGAGCTGGTGCAGCAGATCGCCGAGGCCGGTCACATCCACTTCGATGCGGTGCCGGAGCAATGGCAGCGCGTCTTCGTGACCGCGCACGACGTGACGCCGGAGTGGCACATCCAGATGCAGGCGGGCTTCCAGGACTTCACCGATTCGGCGATTTCCAAGACCTGCAACTTTGCCCACGACGCGACTGAGCAGTACGTCGAGCAGATCTACCGCTACGCCTACGAGCTCGGCTGCAAGGGCGTAACGGTGTACCGCGACGGCGCGCGCGAGAACCAGGTGCTGTCCACCGGTTCGACCGCGAAGAAGGTCGTCGAAGCAGGGAAGGACGCACTCGCCGAAGCGCTCAGCCGCATCGCCGAGCTCGAGACCGAGCTGCATTTGACCAAGGAGCGGCTGCACGACGTCGAGGCGGAGAACCTGCAGCGCCGGGCGAAGCGCTCACGGCCCGACCTGCTCAAGGGCTCCACGCGCCGCGTCGAGTCGCCGCTCGGCACGATGTACGTGACGATCACCGAAGACGACAGGGGCCAGCCGTTCGAGGTCTTCATGTCGCTCGGCAAGGCGGGCGGCGCCTTGATGGCGGACGTCGAGGCGGTCGGCCGGCTGATCTCGCTGGCGCTGCGCTCCGGCGTGCCGCTGCCGGAGATCTACCGGCAGCTGCGCGGCATCTCGTCCGACCGCGCTGTCGGCCTGGGCCCGAACAAGGTCATGTCCGTGCCCGACGCGATCGGTATCGCCATCGAGAAATGGATGCAGGACAAGCAGGGGGTGCAGCAGGACCTGCTCGATACCCCCAAGGCCGTCGTGCGCACAACGAGCGGGGACACGGTGCTCGAGGTGAGGCGGCCCGAGCAAGACTTCATCGGCGCCTGCCCCGACTGCGGCTCGCAGCTGGCGTTCATCGAGGGATGTGCGAAATGTCACGTGTGCGGCTTTTCAGAGTGCGGCTGAAGCCCGAGGCGACCCCGAGCCCTGTGACACGAGTCACGACGGGCTTTGCGCCGGCAGGGTAGTCTAATGGCTATGGAAAGCACCAACCGGATGGTCACGCCCACGCGGCTGCAGGTGAAGGGTTGGGCGCGCGTCGGTCCTGCTGGCGCGCACACGCTGCGGCGCGGGGCGTGGTACCCTGTGGTCCGCATCTCCTCGAGCAACATCGTCGTCCTCGACGTGAACCGGCACAACGTGCCGGTGGACCGTCGCTTCCTGGAGATTCGCTACCACCCACCGGAGCGATGGACCATCGTGCGTTGCGAGCCGCGCGTGATCGAACGGCTCGGCCGGATCTTCCCGCTGACGTACGCCGTCTGCCCGGCCTGCCGGCATCGCCAGGGGATCGAAGCCAGGACCAACGAGATGGAATGCGACCGCTGCCACAAGAAGGCGGCGATGGCCTGGGACGAATTGTCCTAGAGAATTGCGATGTGGTCGCCGAGGGAGACGGTTCCCGTCCCCTCGCCGACGCAATAGAAGCCCCTCATTCCCCCATCCAAAAACTGCAGATGCTTTTTCAGCTCCTCGGGCTCGACCTGTTTGCCCAGTGCCCATCCCGTAAACGGCCGGCACGGGTGCGCCACCTGCAGCACTTTGAGCCGGACTCGCTCGCTGCCGTCGGGCGCCAGGATCGCGACGCCGCCCGCCAGCTCGTCATAGCCGAATCGGCGGTCGCTCGTCGCGATGATGTTCTCCCCCGCGCATCCCAGCTCCAGTTTGCCGCCGAAATGCTTGCGCATCGCGTCGTAGTGCGCGGTAAACCCGAGCGAAATGCCGTGCAGCCCGTCCTCGTTCTTGGTGTGGGGATGGGCGCGATGGTGCACGTCGACGATCCACGCGTCTGCTCCGTCGGGGCTGGCACCCAGCGCGCCCTCCGGCGTCACGCTCAACGCCGGGACGGAGACGAGGGGAGTGGGATCGTAGACCCGCGTGGGCTTCTCGCCCCGCTTGAGTGAGCCGCGCTGGATTTGCAGGCGCGTGATCGTGCCGATCGTGCGCATAACGCAATGTAGCAGGGTGTGCTACATTGAGCGCGTTTATGGTTCCCCCTCGATCACGCGGCTGGGCCCGGTGCCTCGATAACGTCGCCGACGTGCTGCGGCGCGGCGCCTGGTACCCGATCGTCGATGAAACCACCGACGGGAAAGTCGTGCTCGAGGTGCGCCAGAAACCGGTGCGGATCAGCCGCATCGATGTCGCCGTCCGCGACACGCCCCCGGACCAGTGGAGCATCGTGACGCGCACCGGCCTGCTCCGCCCCACCCTCGGCAGCAGGGAAGGGGAGGAGGTCACGACGACGTACGGCGTCTGTCCTCATTGCCAGGAGCGGCAGGATTTCAGCGGCAAACTGGCGACGCTGAAATGCCTCCGCTGCCAGAAAGAATCGCAGGTCGACTGGTCGGAAACCTGCTGAAACCCCCGCTCTTGCGATACTGAAATATATTTAGTATGTTAACTATCAACATGTTAACTACATGCCCGATCGCTCCGAGCTAGCCCTGCAGCTCACGGACGCGGTCGCGTCGGCCTACCAGGCGATCGAGCGGGCCGGCAATCGCGCCTACAAGAGCTTCGGCCTGTCACAGCGGGCGCACGCCGCCATGTCCGCCGTGGATCTGGGTGGCCCGGACGGCGCGCGGCCCAGCGACGTCGCCCGCGAGCTCGGCGTCTCGCGCGCCGCGGCCACGACCTTTATTCAGCGCCTCGAAGCGAAGGGCCTCGTCGGGACCACGACCGATCCCGACGACGACCGTGGCGTGCGCGTGACCCTCACACGCCACGGGCTGGAGGTGCTGCTGCGAGTCGGCCAGCTGGAGCGGCGCCTGGCGGCGCGGACGATCGAGGGGATGCCGGCGTCCGCCATGGCGCGGGCCATCCACGTGCTGCAGGAGCTCAAGGCGCGGCTCGAACAAAAGTCGCTCGAGGTGGTCCGCTGAGCGCGTATACAGATGTGCGAATCTTTATACAACCGTCGGCGGCCGGCCAACAGCCCGCTGTCGCTTCACGTATCACTTCAACCGCTATCCTTAGACGTAGTGAATTCAACCGATTCAAGTCGATTGAGCGGAAGGTACTGTCGCTTCCCGAACAGCCGAGATTCACTGTTCCAGTCTGGCCACTTTTCCACATCTCCAACCCCGCGTGCATTTGTGGATAACCGCTCGAACGACGTCCCCCAGATCCGGCGCACCAAGATCGTCGCCACCCTCGGACCGGCCACCGGCACTGAGTCCGCGATCAGGGCCCTGCTCCAGGCCGGCGCCAATGTCGTGCGCATCAACGCGTCCCACGGCACCGCTGAGACGCGTGCCGGGTGGATCGCCGCAGCGCGAAAGGTCGCCGACAAGGCGGGGATGCCCATCGCCGTGCTGCTCGATCTCCAGGGTCCCCGCATCCGGGTGGGTGATCTCTCCGCGCCCCGCGAGCTGCGACCGGGACAGGAGCTGGTCTTTGCTCCCGAGGACGAGGCGCGGGGGGATGAGCTGCCGACGACGTACGACCGTCTCGCCAACGACGCGCGGATGGGGTCGCGCATTCTGCTGAACGACGGGTTGCTCTCGGTCGAAGTGACGGCCGTGGAGCCCCCGCGCGTGCGCGGCCGCGTGATCGATGGGGGCATGCTGACGGCCCACAAGGGGATGAACCTCCCGGGCGTGCAGGTGTCCGCGCCGGCGCTCACCGAGAAGGATCGCGAGGACGTTCAGGATGCGGTGAAGATCGGCGTGGACTACCTCGCGCTGTCGTTTGTCCGACGGCCGGAGGACATCGAAGAGCTGCGCAAGCTCGCCCCCGGCACGACCAAGCTGGTCGCCAAGATCGAGAAGGCGACCGCCCTCGACAATCTCGACAAGATCGTGGCCGTTTCGGACGCCGTGATGGTCGCGCGCGGCGATCTCGGTGTCGAGCTGCCGTTCGAGCAGGTGCCGCTGGTCCAGAAGCGGCTGATCAGCGAAGCGAACCATCAGGGCAAGCCGGTGATCACGGCGACGCAGATGCTCGAGTCGATGGTGCATGCGCCCCGGCCGACCCGCGCCGAGGCCTCGGACGTCGCCAATGCGATCCTCGACGGCACCGACGCCGTGATGTTGTCGGCGGAAACGGCGGTGGGGCAGTATCCCGTGGACGCCGTGCGCGCGATGGACCGGATCATCCGTGAAATGGAGCGCCATCCGCTGCGCCATCGGGAAGAGCGGCGCAGGGAGAGCGAAAGCGTGCACACCGAAGACGCGATTGCGTGGGGCACGTTCGCGGTGGCGCGCATGCTCAAGACGCCGCTGATCGTGACGCTCACCAAGGGCGGCTTCACCGCCCGTAAAGTCGCCGCGCTACGCCCGCCCGTGCCGATCCTGGCGGTCACGACCGAGTCCGCCACGTACCGCCAGCTTGCCCTGGTGTGGGGCGTCATTCCCGTCCTCGTGGACCGCGTCCCCGGCTACGACGCGATGCTGACCGTGGTGCGCGATCTGATTCTCAAGCGGCAATACGCGAAGTCCGGCGACTGCATCGTCATGACCGCCGGTGTCCCGTGGGACGTGTCGGGCAGCACGAACCTCATCAAGGTCGAGGTCGTGTGACGTGCGACTGACCTTGCTCGGCACCGGCACGTCGTTCGGGGTGCCGCAGATCGGCTGTCGCTGTCCCACCTGTACATCCGCTGACCCGCGCGACCGGCGCACGCGCAGCGGCGCACTCATCGAGACACACGGCAAACGACTCCTGATCGACACGCCGCCCGAGCTGCGGCTGCAGCTCGTCGCCGCGGCGGTCGACCACGTCGATGCGATCCTGTTCACGCACGCCCATGCCGACCACGTGCACGGCATCGACGACCTGCGCGCGCTCTCCGTGCGTCACGGCGGCATGTTGCCGGCGTACGGCTCGCGTGCCACGATGGCCGAGCTGGTCGCCAGGTTCCCGTACATCTTCGATCCCTCGATCGTCGTCCACGCCATGACGAGCAAGCCGGAGCTCGCGGCGCATGTGCTCGAGCCCGGCGTCAGCACGGCGGTCGCCGGCGTCCCGGTGCTCGCGCTGCCACTGCCGCATGGCGAGCAGCTGGTCTTTGGATACCGTGTCGGTGGGGTGGCATACCTCACCGATGTAAAGCTGATTCCGGATAGTGTGATGGCGGCGCTGCAGGGTCTCGACGTTCTGGTGCTGAATGCATTGCTCTCCCGTCCCCATCCCCTGCACTTGTCGATTCCGGAAGCGGTGGAGGCGGCACAGCGTGTGGGCGCGCGACGCACGTTCTTCACGCATCTCACGCACGAATTCACGCATGCGGCACTCGCCGCGCAGCTGCCTCGCGGGATCGCCCCTGCGTACGACGGGCTGGTTATCGACGTAGACGGGGCATAAATTCCGCCGCGAGGAGGCGGTTCGCTCATGCTCAAGGAAAGCGCCGACATTGACGCCCTGGTGCGTCGGGCTGTGTTCGGGACCGAGGACGAGAAGGCCCACGCGCGCTGGATGATTTGGGAGATGGGGCAGAAGGCCGGCGTGCGGCCCGCCTCGATCCACGACCTGTACCTGGCCCGCGGCCGCGGCGAGGTGCCGCCGTTCACGACGCCGGCGATGAACGTGCGGATTCTCTCGTACGACGCGGGTCGCGCCATCTTCCGCGCGGCCAAAAAGCTCGACGCCGGCGCCATCATCTGTGAGATCGCCCGCAGCGAGATCGCCTACACCGACCAGCGGCCCGCCGAATACGTCGCGGTGATGACCGCCGCCGCGCTGCGCGAAGGCTTCACCGGGCCGTTGTTCATTCAGGGTGATCACGTCCAGGTCAACGCGAAGAAATACGCCGCCGATGCCGCTGCCGAGCTGAAGGCGCTCAAGGCATTGATCGAGGAAGAGCTGCATGCCGGCTTCTACAACATCGACGTCGACACCTCGACGCTGGTCGACCTCTCCAAGCCCAACCTCGACGAGCAGCAGCGCACCAACTACGAGCGCGCCGCCGAGCTGACGCAATTCATTCGCGACCGTGAGCCGGACGACGTGACCGTCTCCGTCGGTGCCGAGATCGGCGAAGTGGGCGGCAAGAACAGCGACGTGCACGAGCTGCAGGCCTTCATGGAGGGGTACAACCGGACCCTGAAGGAGCTCGGGACCGCGCCCGGCATTTCGAAAATCTCCGTGCAGACCGGGACGAGCCATGGCGGCGTCGTACTCCCCGACGGCACGATCGCGAAGGTTCAACTCGATCTCGAGGCGCTCAAGGCGCTGTCACACGACGCGCGGACGAAGTACGGGCTCGGCGGCGCCGTACAGCACGGCGCGTCGACGCTGCCGTCGGAGGCGTTCTCGAAATTCCCCGAGTGCGAGGCGGTCGAGATTCACCTCGCGACGAACTTCCAGACGATCGTCATGGATCATCCGGCGCTGCCCCAGGACCTGCGGCGGGAAGTGCACGAGTGGGTCAAGCAGGAAGCGAAAGAGGAATGGAAGAAGGGCGACACCGAGGAACAGTTCATCTACAAGAGCCGCAAGAAAGCGATCGGGCCGTTCAAGCGGCGGTTCTGGGATCTGCCCGCGGACGTGCGGGCGGCGATCGGCGCGGACCTCGAGAAGACGTTCACCTTCCTGTTCGAGCAGCTGCGCGTCAACGGCACGCGCGCGGCCACCGACCGCTACGTCAAACCGAAACTCGTGTCCCACGCTGCCCCACGAGCGGCGCTGGTATCGGCACCGGATGACGCGGAGGCGGGCGAATGAGCGAGCGCAGTGGAGGATTCGGCGCGTTCCTGTTCGGGATCGTGCTCGGCGCGGTGGCGGGATTCGTGTTCGCGCCCACCGCAGGGGGTGAAAACACGCGCCGCAAGGTG
>WNFW01000595.1_pt1 | contig 23924 bp, 17 predicted proteins | sample 5400131 | NCBI WGS metagenome assembly WNFW01 (sample SAMN13153362, study PRJNA577476) | soil metagenome | isolation source: 20 cm soil or saprolite under grassland replicate 1 | place: USA:California | collected 2016-06-15 | reverse complement strand
AAAAGTACGGTTTGAAATCGTCGAGCTTATGCCGGTCCACCGCTACGTATGCTGTGTTCGCGCCATGCGGCGACGGGTCGCTGATGCTGACGGTGCTCCAATCCGGCATGTTCGCTGTCACTTTTGACCAATGCTGACCATCGTCAGTCGTAACATGAACAAGCCCGTCATCTGTGCCTGCCCACAGCGTTCCCTTGTTTACTGGCGACTCCGCCAATGCGAAAACCGTGTCGTAATATTCGACCGAGGTGATGTCGTTTGTCAGGGGACCACCGCTTGGCTGCTGTTTGGACTTGTCGTTGCGGGTGAGGTCGCCGCTGATCTGCGTCCAGCTTTGTCCGTCATCGGTTGATTTGAAAACGCACTCGCCCGCGGTGTACAGCACATCCGGATTATGCGGTGAAAGCATCAGCGGCGAGACCCACTGAAAACGATGCGTCAAATCGACGGCGCCATGACCGGCGTTGTCGATTGGCATGGGACTGACGTCTTGTACTTCGTGTTTGTTTTTGTCGAAGCGGTTGATGAAGCCTTCGTTGTTCGAATAAATGATGTGCCAGTCGCGCGGATCGGGCACGACGAACCCGCATTCACCGCCGCCAGCCTCAAACCAATTCTCTCGGCCGATCACTCCTGCATCCGATCGGCTAGCAATGCCGACATTCGAATTGTCCTGTTGCGCGCCGTAAATGTGGTAGGGGAAGGCGTTGTCCACAGCCACGTGATAAAATTGCGCCGTAGGTTGATTGTTTTGAGTGGTCCAATTTTTGCCGCCATCAGTGGAGATGCTAACGCCGCCGTCACTCGCATTAGCGATTCGGTTCGGGTTCGTTGGGTCGATCCAAAGTCCGTGATGATCTCCGTGCCGTGCAGGCATGAGGTTGAATGTCTTTCCGCCATCGACCGATTTAAAGAGGCCTGTGTTTAGCAGGTAAACCGTGTCGGCAGATTTTGGATCCGCGTAAACTTTGCTGAAATACCAGGCGCGCTGACGAAATCGGCCATCGTCATTTACTCGAGTCCAATGCTGGCCAGCATCATCGGAGCGGTAGAGACCTCCATCCTTCGCTTCGATGATGGCGTAGACGCGATTGGAATCAGCTCCGGAAACGGCGATGCCGATCCTTCCGAGAAGTCCATCGGGAAGACCATTCCCCTCCAGGCGTTTCCATGTGGCGCCGTTGTCGTCCGATCGATACAATCCGCTGCCGGGGCCGCCACTGGAGAAAAACCACGGCTGCCGTCGCGCTTGCCAAAGAGACGCGAACACAATGTTCGGGTTATGCGGATCGAAAACGATGTCGATGCCGCCTGTGTTTTCATCTTTGGATAAAACTTTTGTCCAGGTTTTGGCGCCGTCGGTTGTGCGAAAGATTCCGCGCTCCTGATTCGGGCCAAATGCATGACCCAACGCCGCTACGAGAACCACATTCTCATTTCTCGGATCGACAATCAGTGCGCCGATCTGCCGCGTATCTTTCAACCCGACGTTCTCCCAGGTTTTGCCGGCATCGATGGATTTGAATACGCCGGTGCCGTACGTCGTGTTGCCGCGGATTGCAGCCTCGCCCGTGCCGACATAAACCACGTTGTGATCCGATGGCGCCACTGCCAGGGCACCGATGGAAGAAATCGGTGCTTTATCGAAAAGCGGAGTCCAATTTGCGCCGCCGTCCGTCGTCTTCCAAACTCCGCCGGCAACCGCGCCGAAGTAATAGGTGTCGGGCTCACCGATGACCCCTTCGATCGCCAGCGCGCGCCCACCGCGGAACGGACCGACTTGTCGCCAGCGCATGCCGTTGAACAATTTCTCGTCGATTGTTCCGGGCGCTGTTGGGGTAGGGGAACCAGTCGACTGAACAGAAGCTGGTGGAACGAAAACAGCTAAAATCAGTCCAACCAGCGCAGGAAGACGGAAACGCGACGCAATCATCCGCCTACAGTGTAAAGGTTGCGGCTTGCTTCAACTGGAATCGCGCGAAGTACCGGCGGGGCGTGCTCGGCACGGCTGCTTTGTTCTACCTCTTGCCCGAAATCTCGAGGGTGCGCGATTCTTGTGTGCAAATCTAAAAGCGCACGCGGATGGATCTTGTTAGATCGCCCCAGACCCTCTAAACATCTGCCTCAGTATGGCTCGCGTAACACGCTCCGCGCTTTCGACAAGGTAATTCGATCGTATTTTCGACATGCTCTTTAATTCGCTCACTTTCGTCGTTATGGCGCCTGGAACCCGCCCTTCGCTGCGCTCTTGTTCGGGACCACCGCGATGGATTTTTGGCTTGGCCGTCAAATGAGCAAAGCCAGAGATCAACATGCAAGACGTCGCTGGCTGGTTGCGAGCGTTTGCATGATTTTAGAGGCGTTTGTGTCAAACGCCTGGTCAATCAAATAAATGACGGCCTAATCGGCTGTCGCGACAGCAAAACCTTCAAGTTATTGACTGTCGGCGAGCGTTGGTATTGAAAGCTTTTTTAGTTCAAACCGCGCGTTAACTTCTCGAATTTTCGGAGCTTGTTCCTTAAGACGTGCCTCAAATTCTTGCCGTTGCTCGGCAATGCTCTCTGGAATTCGTTCTTTGCTGCTGGACCAACACGAGCTGCGGAGCAGCAATGTGGTCGAGCTGTAAGTCGGTGTGATCCGTGGGCCAGAAATTTTTGAGTTTCTCAAAGTTCGCTCCAAAAAATCTGGAATCTGAAAGTTTTTGTAACTTTGGCTCGAAAATCTCGAAGAGTAATGGAGAGGCAGCCTAGGACTGCTTCCTTTCGATCGTGGATAGATGGTGTGAAGCGGACAAGGGGCCGCGGTGAGAGGCCGCGGCCCCGACACCGCTATGCCAAAGCCTATCTGGAATCAGCACTGAAGTTTTGGCAGTTGCTGCCAGCGTAAGTCCCATTGTGCAAAGAAGTTTCGGCAACCTGCCGGAAAGGGCGGCTTCGCGAGGGCGTATCCCTTCTGTCGCAGGCCGGCAGCGTGAGGTCCCCAGAAAGGCTCGCCAGGGCGAGGGCACCGTCGCCAGCACACGAGCCGCGTGCGCTCCGCGGAAAGACTACGACCAGGTAATCAGGCGCAGTTCGTGTGCCTGCATCAGGCATGGGTGGGTGGGCACGACGCGAACACTAAAGCCATAGGTGCCGCTTTCAGTTGCCGGAACGCTGCCTTGGTAAATGTAATTGCCGTTGCCGTCAGCTTGGCTGCTTTGATTCAGCACCGTCGCGGTGGGATTACGAAGGTCGCCGTTGTCCACTTCGCCGTGATAGGCTTCCACCCGAACATGTTGCGGATCGAGAGCGCCCAGATGCACACGCGCGCTGATCTGCAAGAATTCGCCGACCGAAATGCTTTGCCGATCCTTATTGATTACCTGCACGTCAGACACCTGAACTTGGGGCCAGTCCGTGCGCGTCTGCGTTTTCCATTGGCTCAGGTGCTTCGCTGCGCCGCAGCCGTCACGAGAAAAATTTTCGTACGCCTGGGCGGCGGGAATATAAAGTTGCTCCGTGTATTCCTTTACCATCCGCTGCGTGTTGAACACAGGCGTGACGCTGCGAATTGATTCGCGCATCAATTGCAGCCAGGCGAGGGGAAGTTTGCCGTCGGGTTTCGCGTAATAAAGCGGAACGATCTGGTTCTCGAGCAACTGATAGAGGCTACTCGCGTCCACTTCGTTTTGAAATTCGGTCGTGCCATCATCGATCTCGGCGCCAATCGCCCAACCGTTGCTGCCGTTGAAGCCTTCACGCCACCAGCCATCAAGCACGCTGAGATTGATCCCGCCGTTCGGCGCCGCTTTCATTCCGCTGGTGCCGCTTGCTTCCAATGGACGCAGCGGATGGTTCAGCCAAAGATCCACTCCCTGCATGAGGCGACGCGCGATGTAGCTGTCGTAGTCCTCCACAAAAACGATGCGAGTTTCCAGACCTGGTTCGCGGCTGAATTTATAAACTTCCTGAATCAGCGCTTTACCTGCTTCATCGCGGGGATGCGCTTTGCCTGCAAAGATGAATTGCACCGGGCGCGTCGCATCGTTCACCAAGCGTTTCAATCGTTCCTTGTCGCTAAACAAAAGTACGCCACGCTTGTAACTAGCGAACCGGCGCGCGAAACCGACGGTCAAAATTTCCGGATCAAGAATGCGATTGACTCTGCGAATTGACTCCGGCGATTCGCCCAGCCGTTCTCGGCGCTGTCGTTCGCGGTCACGCACAAAATCAATGAGGCGGCGTTTGAGTTGTTGATGCGTCTCCCACAATTGGGCGTCGGGAATGTCGATTACGCCGCGCCAAAAATCAGCTTCAGTCAGGTGCTCCTCCCAATCGCCGAGATGCTTGCGATAAACTGCCGCAAATTCAGGCGCCATCCACGTTTTCGTATGCACGCCATTCGTGATACTGGTGATCGGCACCTCATGCATCGGAACGCCCGACCACACATCTTTCCAGAGCGAACGGCTCACTTCACCGTGCAATTTACTGACGCCATTGGCGTGGCGGCTGAGGCGCAGTGCAAGGATGGTCATACTGAACGGCTCGTCGGGATTGAGGCGTGTGTGCCCAAATGAGAACAGTTCGTCGAATGGTATGTTGAGTTCCTCTGCGAATTTCCCGAAATATTTTTGCATCATCTCCCGCGAGAAGGAGTCATTGCCGGCCGGAACCGGAGTATGCGTGCTAAAAACATTGGCCGCTGCCACAACTTGCAGTGCCGAATAAAAATCGAGCTTCTTCTCCACTACGTTCAGACGGATCCGCTCCAGCGCGAGGAACGCCGAGTGTCCTTCGTTCATGTGAAACACGTCCGGCTGGATTCCGAGCGCGGTGAGAGCTTTCACCCCGCCGATCCCGAGCATGATTTCCTGGCGCATGCGCATCTCGAGGTCGCCGCCATAAAGTTCTGCGGTGATGCGTCGGTCCTCGACGCTGTTCTCAGGAATGTCGGTGTCGAGGAGATAGACGTTCACGCGCCCGACGCGCAATTCCCAAACTCTAGCGAAAACTTGCCGGTCCAAAATCGGAACCGAAATGAGAAGCTTCATTTCGCACCGGCGAGCTTCGCGGATCGGCAGATGATAAAAATTTTGGTTCAGATTAATCGCCGCCTGAACTCCGTCCTTATCGATCTGTTGCCTGAAATAGCCGTGGCGATAGAGGAGACCAATCGCAACAAAGTTCAGGTCAAGATCGCTCGCTGATTTGCAGTGGTCGCCAGCCAGAATGCCGAGACCGCCAGAGTAATTTGGAATTGATTCGTGAAAACCGAACTCGGCAGAAAAGTAGGCGATCGGATTCTTGATCGCGGCACCGGGTCCCGTCTTCCCGTACGTCTCCCGGCGTCCGAGATATTTCTCGAAGTCCTGGAAAACCTGTTTGAGCTCCCGCAAAAAATTCTTGTCCTGTGCAAGCTCTTCAAGGCGGGATTGCCGCGAAAGCTGCAGCATGCGCACCGGATTATGATTCGTCTGGTCCCAAAGATCGGGGTCGAGCTCCCGGAATAATCGGCGGGCGGTCGGTTCCCATGTCCACCAGAGATTGAAACTTAGCTCCCGTAGCGCCTCGAGTGTCGCCGGTAGGATCGGCGTCACGTTGTAAGTTTGAAAAGTCGGCATGTGTTTCTAGCAAGTTCTGTAGCCGGAGGCGATGACGCTGGCTGCGAGGAAGCAGATTCGATGAATTACCATTCGAATATCCCGGCGAACAGAGCCGCAGTTAATCAAGAAAAGCTCATCCGGCAAGTGGCAGGTCATCCCCGGCACGATTTTGGAGTAGGGACAACTAGTAACTTCTGCCTGGGTCAGCCCCCCCCGCTAGCCCCCCCGGCTACAGGTCGCGGCGCAAGGATTAGTCCAAGGAAAAATCCCGCGACTAATCCGCACATGTGCGCGGCCATGCTGACCTGGGGCGTGGAAAGATCGAATGCGATCTGAATCACGACGATCAGACCGATGTTTGCGAGCCGCTGTTTCGCGAATGGCGTATGATGATGTCGCAGTAAAAATCCAGCCCATGCGCCGACAACGCCCATAATGCAGCCTGAAGCGCCTATGACTTCAGCGACCCGAACGAGGCCGAGCTCGTTTAAAGCAACCACCCCTGCGCTGGAGGCGAGCCCGGAAATTAGATAGCACGCGAAAAATCGCATCGTGCCGATGGAGCGCTCGAGCGGCGGACCGAGAAAGTAAAGAGCGAAAAGGTTGAACGCGAGGTGCAAAAAACCGCCATGTAGAAAAAGCGCAGTGAACAGACGCCAGTATTCACCTTCCGAAACAACCGCGTGCGGTTCGAGCGCTCCAATCCGATGCAGAACTCTTGGATCGTTCCAGTCTCCAACAGAAATCTCGAACAGGAAAACAAGCACGTTGGCCAGAATCAAAACGAGCACGGCCGGTGCGCTTCGAAGCTGACTGCGCCGACTGCCATAGTCGATATCGCGATTGTCGGGAACGGAACTGAATGCACGCGGATGTGCAGCGTTAGATTTCAAACGGCGAAATAACCGGACTTGCTCGCGCAGTTCGGCGGTGGGGTGCAAAATCTGTAGAGCCGCACCAAGTTTCCCGGCCGATTTGTACTGTCCATGCGCGGCCAGTTCTGTTATTTTTCGCAATGCAATCGCCGGCAGAAACAGCAGAAGGAACCATGCCGTGCCGCCGATATACCCGCTGGCCTTAGGCCAGAGAAGCCACGCGCAGCCGGTGACCGCCAGCACAACAAGCGCGGCGAGGCGCCAGCCGTGATAGGGCGCGCTGGGGCGCCACGCGCGAGCCAAAACGAGCAGCGGTGAAACGATCGCGAGGAAAAGAAAGATGTGATTGAGATTCAAACGGGAACTAAAAATTAAGCGATTAAATTGTTACGACGAATTGACGCTTCAACCTTGTGACGTTTTAACTTTGTATCTCTTTAACCTTTGTAACATTCGATTATGACACTCACTGTCACTGACTATCTCGATGTGATATCAAGTTGGTGTTTCTGGTCCGAGCCGACATGGGCAGAATTGAAAAGGCGCTATGACGGGCGGATTCAATTTCAGTGGAAAATTGCGCTGATGGATCCCACTGGTCTGCCAACTTCACGCGAGCAGGAGCAATGGTTCTATCGACGCAGCGGAATGATGATGCGTTCGCCATTCATGCTCAACACCGACTGGTACGATGCAAGTCTTCCAGAGTGGCTCGCGCCAAATTGCGTCGCCGAAGCGGCAAAGGATTTTGGTTTAACTGACGATCGTGTCCGGCTGGCACTTGCTCGCGCCGCGCTGCGCGAAGGAAAAAATATCGCTGACTGGCATATCGTGGCTGAAACGGGCGCAGAAGCTGCCGGCATCAAGGTCGACAAATTGCTCGACCGCGCGAAATCACCTGCTATCGAAAAGCGTATTCGGGCATCGACTGCCGAATTTCGTGCATTACAGATCACGCAACGACCCGCGTTCGTGATTGATAGTGAGATCGGGGATCGCGCCATTTTTTCTGGAGTGGTAAAACTCGAGCCATTGGCAGCCACTTTGGATTCCATGCTAGACGATGCGGCTGCGTATGCCGCGCACAAGGCGCACTTTGGCGACCCGCCAGCAAAATGATTTACGGGAGATCGAAACCTAATCGTCACCAGATTGATCTTGCCAGCGCGAAATTGTTGCCTACAACTTCTCTTCGGCTTGCGAACTTTAATGCGAGCACTTCGTTGCGGTGAATCGCAGCCGTGGCGAAGAAAGGGTGCTGTGGCGTTTGTGAATGCTGACGCCTGAAATTGCGATAAATATAACACGGCGGCGCGGTGCACTCCCGTTCGCCGTTGAGGAGATTGATCTAATCTGCAACCACAAATTCGTGTAAACGGTCGGATTCGCGCTCGCGAAGTCCGGGTCATTATGGGGTCAACCAGCGAGCAGCTCGGCGTCATGCGATTAAGTGACGCCTTGCGTAAAGCTCAGACTCTCGGCCTAGATTTGGTCGAAGTCGCCCCCACGGCGAATCCGCCTGTGTGCAAGATTGTCGATTTCGGAAAGTTCCGATATGACATTTCCAAACACTCGAAAGATAAGAAGCCGTCCGGCTCGAAACTGAAGGAAATCAAGTTCCGCGTTAATATCGACGAGCACGATTACCTAACGAAAGTTCGGCACGCCGAAGAATTCCTGGACCGAGGGAACAAGGTGCGTGTTCAGCTGCAATTTCGCGGCCGCGAAATGGCGCACCAGGAGCTTGGGACCCATCTGGTGGAAAAAGTTCGCGACGATCTTTCCAGCATGTCGCAAGTGGAAACCGAGCCGAAGATCGCCGGTCGCAATATCACCATGACCCTGGCGCCTTTGCCGGCGAACCGCCGGAAACGAAAATTTACCGCCCTGAAAACAGTTGAGGAAACCGAAGAAGCCGGTGCACTGGCCGAGCCGTAGTGACCTGCGCTGATAGCTGCGCAACAGCACAGCACTTCAAGGCGCAGACAAGCACCGTGTATTGACTCTGTCGCAGAGAGCCGTAGTTGCGGAGAGCGGGGCTAAGTGTTGGAAACGCTTAGGGCTTCTTTTTGCCTGCTGGTGAATGGGCTGGCGAAGCCGTGGGCGATCGTGGCGGCGGAGTAAGGGGCGTTCTTTCGGCAATCTTCTGTTCGAGCCGTTGCTTGCGCGCCTTCGCATCCTGATTGTTAGGATCTGCCTTCAAGATCTTATCGTTGTCCGCCTGCGAATTTTGAAGATCATTTTTTAACTCGTAAATGTAGGCGCGATAATTGAGGTATTTAATCTCATTCGGCTTCTGTTTTATAAGCTCGGAGTAGTCGCCGAGAGCTTTATCGTAATCCAGTATCTTCATTTCGACCGCCGCACGTTGCTCATGAATGCGCGGCGCCTCTTGCGGAGTGAGCTTAAGGGCTTCGTCGTAATCGTTGATGGCGTCCCCGTATCTCTGCTCGTTTGCAGCGGCATATCCGCGCCGTTGATAAACCGCCGACAACTCGTCGGTGTATTTTTTGTCCATGGCGCTAGCCTTCTTAAGTAGGTCAACCGCCTTGTCCCAGTCCTGGCTTTTAGCGGCTTCAGCGCCTTCCCGGGCGAGCTTGTTCGCTTCGGGATTCTTTTTTTCCGCTGCCGGGCATACCTGTGAACCGCACAGGGCCAAAGACGTCATTAAAATAAAAGCAAAGGATCTGTTCATAGATTTCTATTAGACGTTGATACTCTTTAGACAATTCGAACCCAGAGGCGTGAATAGTTGGCTGTAAGTTCAACAGTTTCAAGTCTGTTCCGGTGACGGCGGATTTTCGATATTCATCTTTGGCTCCGGCTCTGACGCGGCGGATGCACTGAGCCCGGGCTCATCTATCCGCGTAATTCCAACGGCGCGGCCGGTCTTCTCATCAATTTGAACGAGGGCGCCGCGCAACCGCACTTCGCCGCCGGCTACCGGAAAAGATGACGGCAGATTCGAGATAAATCGATTCATGATGGGATCCACCGCGCGTCCCAGGATGGAGTTTACAGGCCCGCACATTCCGGCGTCGCATAAGAAAGCCGTGCCGCCGGGGAAGATTTGCTCATCGGCTGTCTGAACGTGAGTATGGGTGCCGATGACAGCCGATACTTTGCCGTCTAAAAAACGGCCAAGCGTAATTTTCTCGCTCGTGGTTTCGCTGTGAGCGTCGACGATAATGTTCAGCGTTTCGTTGCGCATTTTCGTGACTGCTGCTTCGACAGCGTGAAACGGATTGTCCAAAATCGGCTGCATGAACGTGCGCCCCTGGACATTAAGCACGCCGATTTTTCCCTTGGTCGTTTCAAGAATGATCGATCCGCTGCCCGGTGCGCCGTCGGGATAGTTTACCGGGCGCAACAAACGGGGTTCGGTATCGATGAACGAAAGAATCTCTTTCTGGTCCCAGATATGGTCACCACTCGTGATGACTGAGACTCCGGCGCGCAAAAGATCGATGGTGATTTTGCCCGTAATACCACGGCCGCCCGCAGCGTTCTCGCCGTTGACGATGACGAAATCCAACGCGTGCTTCGCCTTCAGCTCCGGCAATCGGGCTAATACCGCGGCGCGGCCCGGCTGCCCAACAATATCGCCAAGGAAAAGAATCGTTAACATAAAAGGCGTCCTTCGTTGAATCGTTACATAGCTATATCGGATTTGCGATTCAACGATTTAAGGGTTTATCGATCCAGCCCAGCGAAACGATTCCCCTGTCACGTCCTAGCATGGCGAAGGCGCGTCATCCAAGCTTCATCATTTTTATTCACGGCGATCTTTGCAGGAGGTCTCCAAGCCGCTGACAACATTAGCGTCCTTGGGAGCAAGCCGCGATGGGATGTTCTCGAACATTATCAGCAGACAATCACGCGAGATGAGTTCGCGCATTTGATCAATGACGTTTACTGCACCCACGGGTTCGCGGCTGATTTAATCGAAATAAAAAACGACACAGCGCGGATTCTCATGAACCGCGATGCGCAGAAATTTTTTACCTTGCGGTTTGCCGCTGGCACCGAAGAACAGAAACGCGTGCCGCGACTTTGGCGACTGGCGAAATCTTTACCACCGGCGGGACGAGACAAGCCGCTGTCGGATTTGAAAATCGCCCTCGACCCCGGTCATCTCGGCGGAAAATGGGCGAAGATGGAGGAGCGTTGGTTTCAAGTTGACGATTGCATGCCGGTTCAGGAGGGCGATCTGACGCTGCGCGTGGCCCGATTGTTAGCGCCGCGATTGCGTGAACTCGGAGCAAAAGTCGCCTTTGTGCGAAATGACGATGAACCGGCCACGGCCGAGCGCCCGGATGATTTTCGCGAGCTCGCCAGGAACATTCTCATTAAGAATGGCGTGCCACAGCCGCGTACAGATGTTCTTGATCCAACTGATCCGGCGAAAGAACAGACCATTCGCTGGCAAAGCGAAATTCTGTTCTATCGCTATAGCGAGATTCGACGCCGCGCGGCACGTGTGAACTTCAAGTTGCATCCTGATCTTGTCGTTTGTTTGCATTTCAATGCCGAAGGGTGGGGCGATCCGACTAGTCCTACACTAACGGACATCAATCATCTGCATCTGCTCGTGAACGGATCGTATCTGGCAGAAGAACTCGAATTCGATGATCAACGTTTTGAAATGGTCCGACGGCTTCTGAGTCGCGCGTACGACGAGGAGTTGCCGCTGGCCGACACAATTGCTCTTGCAATGGCGCGCGAGACTGGCCTGCCGCCTTACGCCTACCCGACCACCAACAGCACGACCAAAGTCGGCACCAGCGGTTATGTGTATGCGCGCAATTTGCTGGCCACGCGTCTTTACCGTTGCCCAGTCGTGTACTGCGAGCCGTATGTCATGAACAGCAAAGATGTGTTCACCCGTATTCAGGCCGGCGATTACGAAGGAATGCGCAAGATCAATGGGGTTGAACGCAAGAGCATCTTCCGAGAATACGCCGACAACGTGACCGACGGAATAGTCGAGTATTCCAAAGCGCGAGAATTGTAGGGCGTCTGTGTCAGACGCCTTGGCGTTTCACAGAAACGCCCTACAAATTTTCTGTCGCCTCTCGAATGTCCTCGAGCGTTACATTGTCCGCGATATAAGCAACGCCGACGCATGGCGTGACGACAAACCGCACTTCTCCGCTTTCGAATTTTTTGTCAAAGTTTACTGCGTCGAGAATCTTCTTACGCGGAAATTTGGGTGGCAACCGCGTTGGTAACCCGAATCGCTCAAGAAGATCAACAATTGCGGCGCGCTGATCCGGCGGCAGCCCAGCTCTTTTCATTGAGATGGCGCACGCGGCCACCATTCCAAGGCTCACTGCCTCTCCATGAAGGAATTTCCGATAATTTCCGACGCGCTCGATCGCGTGGCCAACTGTATGCCCGAAATTCAGAACCGCACGCTGGCCCGTCCGGTCCCGCTCGTCTTTCATGACGATTCGGGATTTGATTTGGATATTGCGCTTGATCACCCGTTGTAGGGCAGGCGCTGCGCCTGCCTTCCACGACTGCAGCATCCGGAACATTTTGGCGTCCGCGATCACGGCGTGCTTGATGATCTCCGCGAACCCTTGATTGAATTGACGACGCGGCAGCGTTCTCAAAAGATCGAGGTCGTCAATAACGAGCGACGGCTGATGAAAAGCGCCGATCAAATTCTTGCCTGCGCGCGTGTCCACTCCGGTTTTCCCGCCGATCGAACTGTCCACCATTGCCAGCAACGTGGTTGGGATTTGGACATGCGGAATTCCGCGATGATAAATCGCCGCTACGAATCCAGAAATGTCGCCGATCATTCCTCCGCCAAGACCTACGACAAACGATTGGCGGTCAAGTCCCGCCGCGATCATCCGGTCGCAAATCACAGCAACCTGCTCAAGCGTCTTCGATTTTTCTCCCGCGCGAATTGTGATCAGTGTCCATCGAAATCCAGCTGAGTTTAAACTTTTTGTAATGCAGTCCGCGAACAGTGGCGCGACATTGCTGTCCGAAATGATGGCGCATTTTTCGCTAGGCAAACATTTGCGCGTGTAATTGCCGAGCTGCCTCAGCAAACCCGCGTCGACGAGCACGGGATTGTTATGCACGCAGGCTCAAATTTCCAGATGGGTACAAATCAACGACTCTAAGGAGACCAGCGATATTGCGCTTCCGGGTCATTCCCAGGATCTGAGGTGTTTGTGAATGCCGGGCCCGTACCGCTCCAGAACATGCTCTCAACGTGCAAGTCGCCGAAAATGGCGTTGATTTTTGCGCGGTTGTTTTGTGTTCCCCCTGTGGCGTTTCCGCCGGGGGTGCTCGCTGCAGCTAGAACTTTGACACCGGGCGGAGACGAGTTTCCGGCACCTGTGAAGCTGACACTCGCCGTCGATGCTTGTGCGGGCGCAAATAGTATGAAGGTCGTAGGCTTTCTGATTTTGTCAGCGGATATTGCGGCGTTGTTCACATCATAGACATTGGCGTTGATGCCATAGCTAACGGCGGTTGTTGCGTTACCCAATTCCGAAGTAGACCGCGTATCAAAAGGTGATTCAAGAACGCGCCACGTGGAGAGGTATTTCTGACTCTGTTCTAACTGCAACATCCACGTCGCCGTTGCTGATCCAGGCAAGACGCCATTGTTGTCATTCATGTACATCTGGGTTGCGGTCCCGATCTGGCGAAGGTTGCTCATGTCTTTTACGATTTTCGCGCGCTCACGAGCGCTACTCAGAGATGGAATAGCGATTGCCGCGAGGATCGTGATAATCGCGATTACGACGAGCAACTCGAGCAGGGTGAAGGCGCGCTCGACAGGTGGAGGGGAACTTTTAGCCATGGATATTGGGGGTTCGCTGCGGATCATATTGCCCTTCGTCGGGGAGCGAAAGCGAAAAAGAACCGCAAAAGCATGTTTGCTTGACAAGGGATTTTGCATTCGGTGTATGTAGATCATGCCCGAGCAAGAGCCTATCCCACCTCCGTCTGCGTCCGGCTCGGGCCCCGAGCTTGGGCCAAAGTCAACATCAACCGGTTTACCTTCGAACGTGGCTGCGGCAGTCGCCTGCATTCCATTAATTGGCGGGATCATTTTTTACATTGTAGAAAAGCACGACAGCTTTGTGCGCTTCTACGCTATGCAGTCGATCATCTTCGGGGGTGCGTGGCTTTTGTTTAACATCGTCTCAAAAATCCTCTTCCTGATCCTATGGTCGATTCCGGCGATCGGTGGAATTCTGGTGTTTTTTTGGGGAATCATCCAGGCGCTCGTTCACATAGCATTTCTAGTTGTGTGGATTGTCGCTACGGTAAAAGCATTCACAGGCGTGCGCTGGGATATTCCGTACATCGGGCCGGTAGCGCGGCGGCAAGAAGGGACTATGTGACGTATTCAAGGAGCGACGGCTTGGCCAGTCGTCATTCCTTGTCTCGCAGTAATTTCACGACTACTTCCGTAAGAATCAGCTCGTGATCTAACTGTGTAGTCACGAGTTTTACGTTTGCGTCGAGAGAGGCACGCATCGCCTCGATTAATTTACTGCTATCGAACTGATTCGCGTGTTGCGCAGCGATGGCCAGACCGTAGGCGTTGATTGAGCCGTCTTTCTTGCGAGGCAAATGCTCTGTTGCTTTTGCGGGCAGCCGGTTCATGGCAGCGATGAATTGAAAGGGCGAATGCGGACGCCGAATCCCATGCTGCTCCATCAGATCCTTTGCGAGCAACAAATTGCGGATGGTCGGGACGATTGCGGCCAGCAAAATACCCACGGCGCTTTCACCTTGCTCCAGCAAACGTCGCACGAGCGTCAGCGCCAGTTCCAGATTCCGCGCGCTTAATGCATTGCTCAGTTCGAAAATTACCCCTGCGCGTGATAGCGGCACCAGCTCACGAACAAGCTCGACAGGTACGGTGCGGTCCTTCCAAAGGAACGTGTCAATTTTTTCCAGCTCGTTATCGATCTGTCGCGTATCGCCTCCAGTCAGCAAAACAAATAGTTCAAGCGCAGCGTTATCGAATTCCAATCTTCGCTTTTTTGCGCGGGTCAGAACAATTTCACTTGCTTCTTCTTCCCAGCCGGCCCGCGCCGAATCGAGCCGGTCGAACACCTGCAGTTCCGCGCGTTTCAGAAGCGTCTTGTAAAACGAGCGTCGCTTGTCCACTTCTGTGGCGCTGATCAAAAGCGTCACTCCGTTGCCAACACCGCTGTCGATCAGCGCGGACAATTCTTCGAGCGCGGATTGCACCCCGGCTGAGCGCGCCTTTGCGTCGTCGCCGAGAAAGTTGGCGTTTTTCAGCCAGACCACTTTTGTGCTGCCGAAGAAAGGCAGGGTCTGCAACGCCTCGATCGCCGATCGAATTCGCCCGGTGGCTTGATCGATGTTATCTGCCACGCCATCGATTACTTCCAAGCCGAAATCGCCAGCCTCGGCGGGCACCAATTTCTGCGCCAGCTCCGTAGCGACGTGCTTCACTTCAGCCTCATCTGACCCGACGACGGCGTACACGGTTTCCAATTTCACTTTCGTCTTCGGCATGAGCGATTTCATCGCATGCACGGCGGGAATCGACAAGATGTGAGCGCGGCGATGTCGCTACACGCGCGAGCGACGGCGGCCGGCGTTGCGTGCGTACCTCATAGGTCGCCGCTTCGGTTCAATTTTCGCCAGCCCTGAGCCGCTTTTTACTTCCAGAATCTGGTCCCGCAACAGCGCGGCCCGCTCGAATTCGAGATTAGCCGAAGCCTCCTGCATTTCCTGCTCCAGTTCGCGCAGCAGTTCCGAGAGGTTGAAGTCGCCACCGCCTTCGCGGATCACCGACGATTCCACTTCGCGTCCGCGCAAAATTGTATGCAGACTTTCCTGGACGGCGCGCCGGACAGTTTGCGGCGTGATACCGTGCGTTTCGTTGTACTCCATTTGCTTGGCGCGCCGGTATTCGGAAATCGACATGAGCGCTTCCATGCTTTGCGTGATGGTGTCGGCGAAGAGCACCACTTCGCCGTTAATGTGGCGCGCCGCACGACCGGCTGTCTGGATGAGCGAAGTTTGGCTGCGCAAAAACCCTTCCTTGTCCGCGTCCAGAATGCACACAAGCGAGACTTCGGGTAAATCGAGCCCTTCGCGGAGCAGATTGATTCCGACGAGAATGTCGAAATCCGCCGCGCGCAATCCACGCAAAATTTCCACGCGCTCGATCGCATCGATATCGCTATGGAGATAGCGAACTTTCAATCCTACATCGCGCAGATAGTCAGCCAGATCTTCCGCCGTTCGCTTGGTCAGCGTCGTCACCAGAACGCGCTCGCCTTTTTCCACCCTCTGGCGGCAAAGCTCGATCGTTTCGTCGATCTGATTCTTAAGCGGCTTCATCGTGATTTTCGGATCGAGAAGGCCGGTAGGCCGAATGATCTGCTCGACTATGAGTGGCGCGCCGGGCGTGTGCGTATCAAACTTTTCGGGTGGGTCATCGGTTCGAGAAATTGGTAGGGCGCGCTCGCCGAGCGCGCCAACTGTTGGCCCTGGCGCGCCCGGCGGCCGCGCCCTACCAGCAACCTCGAACGGAATTAATTCTTCTTCTCCGATGCGCTGTCGCTTATGCGGAATGTATCCTTTATTGCTGACGACGCTGTTTTGAATCTCGAATTCTGCCGGCGTGGCGCTCGCGTAAATCGTCTGGTCGGTCAACTTCATGAATTCATCAAAATTGAGCGGACGATTGTCGAGTGCGCTCGGCAGACGAAACCCGTAATTTACCAGTACAGTTTTACGCGACCGGTCGCCTTCGTACATCCCACCGATCTGCGGGATCGTGGCGTGCGATTCGTCGATCACGGTGAGAAAGTCGTCCGGAAAAAAATCGATAATCGTGTAAGGCCTCGAGCCGGGAGGCCGCCCGGACAAATGGCGCGAATAATTTTCAATCCCGTTGCAGAAACCCATTTCCTGCAACATTTCCAAATCGTATTCGGTGCGCATTCGCAGCCGTTGCGCTTCAAGCAGTTTGTTTTGCGATTCGAGTTGGACGATCCGTTGTTCAAGTTCTTCGCGGATTGTGCGCAGCGCGCGATTCAGCTTGTCCGCCGGCGTCACGAACTGTTTGGCGGGAAAAAATGTGATGACGTTTAGCGATTCGTAGGTGTGACCGGTCAGCGGATCAAATCGCCGGATCGCATCAATCTCGTCGCCGAAAAACTCGAGACGGATTCCTTCTTCATCGGCTGTCGCAGGGTAAACCTCAACCACGTCGCCGCGCACACGGAATCTGCCGCGCGCGAAATTCACGTCGTTGCGCTCGTACAGCATGTCGATTAACCGGCCGAGCACCGCTTCGCGGCTAATGTGCTGTCCGTATTTCACAGTGAGCAACATCTGTTCATAATCTTCGGGCGACGTGATTCCATAGATGCAAGAGACGCTTGCCACCACGATGACGTCGCGTCGTGAAAGCAGCGCGCTCGCAGTCGACAAACGCAACCGTTCAATCTCTTCGTTGATCGACGAATCCTTCTCGATGTAGGTGTCGGAGCGCGGGATGTACGCTTCTGGCTGGTAATAATCGAAATAGCTGACGAAATATTCGACCGCATTGCGCGGGAAAAATTGTTTGAACTCCGAGTAAAGTTGTGCGGCCAATGTTTTGTTGTGCGAAATCACCAGCGTCGGCCTGTTCAGCTCTTGGATGACATTGGCGACGGTGAACGTCTTGCCTGAACCGGTGACTCCGAGCAATGTCTGATGGCGGTTTCCCGCCTCGATAGACTTCAACAGCTTCGCGATGGCCTGCCCCTGATCGCCGCGAGGTTTGAAGTTGGATTCGAGCTGAAATAGCACCCGATAATTTTAGCACAACATCGACAGCAACGTCGGGGCTGACTTTGTTGGCGAGCTTCCTCGGAAATAGGATTTCAGAAATCGCAAACATCGCGGAAGATTGTCGTTCAATCTATGCCCTCTCAAACTGCCACGTCAGTGCGATTACAGATTGGCCACGTTCTGTTTATGGATCTGGTCGGTTATTCGAGGCTGCTTCTCGATGAGCAGCGTCAATACATGGAGCAGCTCACTGAAATTGTCCGTAGAACCGAGCAGGTGCGCAGTGCGAAAGAAGCAGGGAAGCTGATCCGACTTCCTGTTGGCGATGGGATGGCGCTCGTTTTCTTTGATAGTCCAGAAGCGCCGGTCCGGTGTGCGATCGAGATCAGCAGGAAGTTGAAAGAGTATCCGCAACTGAAGCTACGAATGGGCATTCACAGCGGGCCAATCAATGAAGTTCGCGATGTAAACGATTCGGCAAACGTCGCCGGAGCTGGGATCAACCTTGCCCGGCGGGTCATGGATTGCGGAGACGACCGACACATTCTGTTGTCCAAGAGGGTCGCGGAAGATTTGGGCCACTCGCGAGAGTGGGGTCCGTATTTGCATGACTTGGGTGAATGCGCCGTAAAGCACGATATTCCCGTCTTCCTTGTGAACTTCTACCGGGACGGGGTTGGAAATCCTGAATTGCCAAAAATAGTTGAGCAATCGCAGTCGGAACAAGCTGCTAAAGCCGCGGCGATCCACGCTCCGAGGAGGTTTCGAGTAATATATTTGGCAATCGCGGCTACGATCTTTTTGTTCGCTGCCTCGGCCCTGAGCATCTGGTTGTATTCCCGACAGAAGTCAGCAACTGCGCTCCCTGAGGAGAAAAGCATTGCGGTAATGCCGTTCGAAAATTTGAGTCCGGAAAAAGACAACGCATTTTTTGCGGACGGCATCCAGGACGACATCCTGACAACTCTGGCGAAGATCAAAGATCTTAGAGTCATCAGTCGTTCCTCCGTGATGGGGTTTCGTGATGCCGGAGTTCAAAATGTCCGCCACATCGGGCGGAAACTTGGCGTGGCGAATATTCTCGAGGGCAGCGTGCGCAAAGAAGGCGACCGCGTGGTGGTGAATGTGCAGTTGATCGATACGCGAAATAACCGCCAGACTTGGGCAAATCGTTACGACCGCCCTTTGGTTGATTCGCTTGGATTGCAGGGAGAATTGGCCAATGAAATCGCGGATACCCTGCGGGCAACGCTCAGCGATGACGAAAAAGCGCTGGCTGCAGCCAAACCGACGCGAAATGCCGATGCGTACGTTTTTTATCTGCGCGCGAACCAGATCTCCCGCAATCCCGATACGCTGTTGGAAGATTACAAGACCGCCGAGGAGCTTTACATGCAGGCAGTCGAACTCGACCCGAATTTCGCGCTGGCTCACGCGCGGCTCGCATCTGTTTATGCTGCAGTGTTTCGTTATTACGAACCGACCGAGACGTGGAGAACAAAAGCGCGCTCCGAAGCGGAAATTGCGCTTCGCCTGCAATCGAATCTCGCGGAAGGCCACTTCGCGCTAGGCCAATGCATTTACTGGATGGACCAAGACTACGACAAGGCTCTGGAGCAATTCGAGATCGCGTCGCGTCTATCGCCGAGCAATGCGGATACACGCCGGCTGATCGCGGCGATTGAGCGCCGGCAGGGCAAATGGCCGGAGGCGCTCGAGACGTACGAACAGGTCGCGAAGCTCGATCCGCAAAATCCGAGCACTGCTCGCGAGCTCATGTATACGAACACCTCAATGCGACGATGGCCGGAAGCCGCGCGTTGGGTCGAACAAATGCGCGTCCTGGCTCCGACATCGCTCGTGGCCAAAATCCAAAACGGGTACATCAATTTCCAATGGAAAGGAGACACTCGTCTGCTGAAGTCGATACTCGATGAGATTCGAGCCGGTTTTGATCCAGACGGCAGTGTCACCGCAGCGCGATGGGACGTGGCCATGTTGCAACGTGATTATTCGTCGGCCAAAAGAATTCTGGAAACGTCATCGGCCAACGAAATTTCTTATAGCATCGCCGGATTGACCCCGAAAATCTTCCTGGAAGGCTGCACGTGTATTGCGCAGGGAGATAATGCGAGTGCTCAAAAGGCGTTCGAACAGGCAAGACCAGCTTTTGAAGCAGCGGTGAAAGAAGCACCGGAAAGCGCCGAGCGGCACGCGAGCCTCGGCTGGCTTTACGCGTTGATGGGGCGGAAGAACGATGCCATCGCAGAGGGACAACGTGCGGTTGAGCTCAAACCGGAATCAAAAGATGCTATCGACGGTTCACTGATGAATGGCTATCTCGCGCTCATCTATGCTCGGGCCGGCGAAAATGATTTGGCTATTCCGTTAATCGAGCGCCTGCTCAAAACCGCCGGCCCGATTGATAGCGCCAACTACAGCATCACCGTTAGCGATCTGAAATATCGGTGGGAATGGGACCCGATTCGGGACGATCCGCGCTTTAAACACCTCATCGCAGAAACCAGCCCCTGAAGCCAAAAAGTGGCGCGCTTGTAGCGATTAAAAATTTGGATTCAGGTTAGCACGGCTGATCCACTCACCAGTGAACGCGAAAACGTTTTTTGCCGAGCTAAAGCGAAGAAAAGTGTACAGCGTCGCAATCGCGTACCTTGTAGGCGGTTGGGCGTTCGCTCAAGGCATCGCGCAAGTTCTTCCGGTATTCGATACTCCAATTTGGGTAGTTCGACTCTTAGTCGTACTGATTGTGCTTGGGTTTCCGGTGGCGCTTACGCTCTCGTGGTTTTTCGATTTTACTCGATATGGAATCGTACGCACTCCGGATCGGGCACCGCAACCGAGGATCGATGCCGTCGATCGGTCCGTTTCACAGGAGAAGTCAATTGCAGTTTTGCCGTTTAAGGATCTGAGCGCGGGGCCGGAACGCGATTATCTTGGCGAAGGCATCGCGGAGGAAATTCTCACCGCACTTTCCAAGGTCGACAATCTGCGGGTAGCGGCGCGGCGTTCATCGTTTTGGTTTAAAGATCGCGACGCAGAGCTGAGCGAAGTCGCCAGCAAGCTCAGTGTTGAGCATGTGCTCGAAGGGAGCATTCGAAGAGACGGCAACCGGATTCGTGTCACTGCCGAGCTGACCGAGTGCTGCAAAGGGTTTACTTTGTGGTCGGAAACGTTCGAGCGCGAATTCCAGGGAATCTTTGCGCTCCAGGACGAGATTACATGTGCGATAGTCGATGCGCTGAAGCTGAAATTAGAGATTACGCCGACAACGACGCGCGCCCGCAGCATGGAAGCGTACGATCTTTATCTTCGAGGGTTGTTCTTGTCGGACAAAAGCAGCGAGGAAGCGTTGCGAAAAAGTCTAGGGTTTTTCGAGAGCGCGCTCGACAAAGATCCGCGATTCGCGCGGGCCTGGACCGGAATTGCGAAGTCCTGGCTATGGCTGGCCGATGGTTATGTCGAACCGCTCGAAGCTTATTCAAAGGTGCGCGAGGCTGCCGCGAATGCGATCAACATCGACGATAGCGAAGCCGAAGCGCATGTTTACTTAGCCGAGACCAAACGGATCCTCGATTGGGATCTCAGCGGGGCCGAAGCTGAGTACATCCGCGCATTTGAAATGGATTCAAATTTGACGCCGTCGAATTATTTTATCGCTGCGTTTTACGCGGCGATCGGCGACCGAGAGAAAGCGCTTACGTATCTAAACCGGACGGCAAAGATTGATCCTGCATCGCTCTGGGTAAGCAATTTCGCCTGCGAGATTTATCGATATTTCGGCTTGATCGATGAAGCGATGACCGCTGGTGAGCGGGCGTTGCAGCTCGATCCAACATTTGCGTACGGCGAGCCGTTGCTGGCCGCTCTTTACCGGGAAATGGGCCGCTTCGATGACGCGATCGCGTTATATGAAAAGTCACAAGACATCAGTGGCCGGGTGCCATTTGGTCTTGCGATTACGTACGGCAAAATGAACCGCCGACAGGAAGCGAGGAAGATTCTCAAAGCTGCTTGCTCAAGTCGCGGGAGCTACACGCCTGGGGATGCGATCGCGCACGTGCACGTGGTGCTAAACGAACACGAGGACGCGATGCGTGAATTGCAACGTGCGTACGAGGAACATTCCTCGTCATTGCATTTCATCGGCATCGCTCCCGAATTCGTGCCGCTGCGTTCGGACAAGCGTTTCGTCTCGATTATCGAGAGAATAGGGCTGGAACCTCAAAAGGTCTTTGCGATAACAGCGGCTTGATTATTGAACGATAACATCGCGCCCGTGGCCGTGTGAGCGAACGCCGTATTTGTTTAAGTCCTGCTGTGCCACGTGCATTCCGAAAAGCAAAACCGCGATCAAGCCAAAGTATAACACTGACATTATCCAACGCTGCGACGGAGTGACTTCAAAATAGCGCTGTTCTTCTTCAGTCCTTTTACGGAAGAGCGAATAGACCCTCGGCAGCGACAGAAGGACAATTAGCCAGATAATGAAGTTTGGATATTTCCATCCAAACCAGACGAGCACCGCAAAGCCGGGCAACCACAACCAGCGCGACAACGCCGTAACTATACGTCCGCCATCGAGCATTCCGACCGGGGTGAGATTGAATAGATTGAGAAAATACCCGAACCATGCCAGCGCGATGAAAATCGGAGCGGCGAAGAATTCGCCCAACGCGTTGCAGACCAATGCACCCAAGCTTCCCAGCAACGGCCCGCCGATACCTACGCACGCTTCCATCCACGCATTGCGCGGCGCTTCCTTGAGCGCAATGAACGCACCCATGAAGGGAATAAAGACAGGCGCACCGACTTTGAGTCCAAATTTTTTGGCCACAATCAAGTGGCCCGTTTCATGGGCAAGCAAAAGGAAGACAAAACCCAGTGCGAACCGCCATCCCCACAGTTGCATGTAAACCCAGACCATCAGCAGCATAGTGCCGCCGGATTTCAACAGAACGGGCAGGATGAATTTGACCTTCGCAAGAAATTTTGCGATCACGACACCCACGACCCCGATCGGGCCCAGCGCCTTTTTCACGCGACTCCAAGCCGTCTCTTCGGTCGGCGCCTTGTACTCCTCAGTCCGTTCAGTCTGAACGTTTGTGTCTTGCACTTTAGAAATGTGCATGGCGTTTACGTGAAACGCCAATTTTCATCAGCAGCGCTGTGCCTCCTGAGTAATGTGCGGTCGAACGATTCAGCGAGTTGCGCTGGCTGTTTTCGGCTTCTGCTCGGCCGTGGGATCAGACTGCAGCCAGGCGCTCCATTTCATGTTTTCTTTCCACATGGTGATGCCGGAATGGCCGTAATGTTGTTCCGCTTCGTACTCGTCATCTTTTTTCACCGGACACCAGAATAATCGACCAGCCCTGCGCCAGCCATCGATGAGGATCCCATCTTCGAATCGCTGATTACGCGCAGTCACGACGAGTGCATTGTTTTCGCTCGTTGTGTTAGGATACGCTTCACCCCAATGGAGCACGAGCGTCTTGGGCTCGAGTTTTATCAACTCCGCTCCGATGTCTTCGGCCCAATGCCCACACCAGCCGCGCTTTCGCATGCCGACATTGTACAGGAATACCGTAAACTCCGGGTTGAGAACAACACGATATTCTTTTTTGAGCCGGCGGGCGGTCGTATGCGCGGTGTAAGACACCGCCTGGGCTTCAGCTGGATCGACGTCCGACGAAAGTCCTGTGAGAGCTTTGGCCAGTTCTTTGATTGATCTTTCATCACTGGCATGCGCCAGATTGACCACTAGCATGAATGCGAAAATGAAAAACAGCGTGCGCGTTGTCATTTATCTCCTCAGGTCCCTGCATTTCGCACTCCAGCCTCAACAGCGCAATAGGAAACACCGAGAACTATTCGTCCGCTACTGACTATTGCGTTGCGAGTTTGCGAAAATACTCAGCTGAAGTAGAAGTACCACGCACTCGCACAACCAAACGAAGTGGCGTTAACAATGGCACGCCACATAATCGTGTGCCGAAGCACATTGAGTGCGCCGAGCGTCGACGCATACACGATTATCAGCACAAATATCGCTATCACTAGATGGCGGGGCCATGCTTTGCACGCGGCTAGACCGTACGCGATTGAAGCCATCAGGCAGCCGATCACCGCAACGAGCGGGGCGGCGATACGCAACCATTCCGATCGAGTCACTCTTTCGCCGCCCATGAGGTGCGGCCCGATGTCGAGAATCGCGAGAGCGATCGAAGCGAACATTCCTGCGGATGCGAGTGCCGCGAACCAACTCAAGATTCGAATGCCGAAGGGTTGCTTCATTTGAACCGTTGAAGATGTGTTGTAGAGGCGCTTGTGCCAAGCGCCTGAGGGCGTTTGACACAAACGCCCGTACTGGGGACACGGCTAGTCCCTATGGCGAATTGAGCCGGCGCCAGTGATCTGTTTCTTGATCGTGGGCGGGTTGCCAGAGTAGGTCACTTTGCCGGCCCCAGTGATCACAACTTTCAATGTATCGGTGACTGCAACCTCCGCGTCGCCAGCACCGGTGGTGGAGATTTCGGCAGTTTTAGCGTGCAGTCCATCGGCGGCTAGCTGGCTCGCGCCGGTCATGTCGACCAAGAGTCGGTCGACACTGCCATCAAGAATGACTTCTGACGCTCCCTTTG
>WNFW01002638.1_pt1 | contig 23932 bp, 21 predicted proteins | sample 5400131 | NCBI WGS metagenome assembly WNFW01 (sample SAMN13153362, study PRJNA577476) | soil metagenome | isolation source: 20 cm soil or saprolite under grassland replicate 1 | place: USA:California | collected 2016-06-15 | reverse complement strand
TTCGACGGGCCTGGGGACCATTTTTGCGCTGGCAAAAGGTGCTGCTGGTCGCGTGTGTTAGCTTGATCGTTGCCGATGATTTCCGCATCTCGTTAGGCGATGTTTTCGGTCGCTACTGGCCCGAGACCTGGACTCACGATAACCCATCGCTGATCGGCACCGGCACGTACGGTTTTCATCCGTTTCAGCGTGGCGACGACATTGGCAGCTTCCCCTCTGGCCATGCGGCGAGGATCTTCGGGTTCGCCACGGTGTGGATGATTGCGATGCCCACTAGTCGAGTCGCAGCCACGGTGATTTGCGCTCCGATGCTCGTGAGCCTTGTCGCGATGAATTATCATTTTGTCAGCGACGTAATTGCCGGCAGCGTTTTAGGCGCGCTGGTCGCTACATACGCGGCGCATCTGGCGCGACTTGAAATATCGTGATTGTGATGTGGCGCAAGGTTTGTACATGTGAGTTTGGGACAGCGAAGCTTATGAAATCGCGCCACGGGATCGCCGTCGTTGCCGTCGCTGTTCTTTGGATCTCGGCGGTCGATCTTTGCGCTCGCGATGGATCAAAAGACTGGATTGTGCTGAACAATTGCCGACTGATCACAAACCCGGCGAATGACGGCGACAGCTTTCATGTGAGTGTCGGCCCGAATGAATACCTCTTTCGGCTCTATTTCGTCGATGCGCCCGAAATGGATGAAATGACTCCGAGACGCCTCGTTGATCAGGCGAAATATTTTGCGATCACCGTACCCCAAGCCATCGAAGTAGGACGAGCGGCGAAAGAGTTCACCCGGCAGAAGCTGTCTGGGCCATTCACTGTGTTCACGCATATGTCCGACGCAATGGGCCAGAGCAGGCTCGAACGCTTTTATGCATTCGTTCAGACGAGCGAGGGCGATTTGGGCGAGCAATTGGCTCGCAATGGGCTCGCGCGGAACTACGGATTCAAAGCGGTTCCGCCGGGATTAGAAAATTCGCGACTAGAGATACAAAAACTTCAACAATTCGAGGATGAAGCAAGGCAGGAGAAAATTGGAGGCTGGGGCATCAATGTCGGACGATTAAATGTGCGGCCGGCAAATTCGCCTTCCTTTAGTGTTTTCGTTCCCGCCGAAAAGGGCCGACCACGGGCAACGCCTGCTTCACCTTCCATTCTTTCGTCCACTCCAAAGCCCACTGCGCCAATTCTACCTGGCGACAGAGGCGAGCCGAGGAAGTCGTATCCAAAGGAAACGACTCCGCTCGGCAGGATCGACATCAACACCGCGACAGAGAAAGAGCTGACGACTGTGCCCGGGATCGGCCACGTAATGGCGGCGCGAATTATTGCCGCGCGCCCATTTCGCAGCGCTGACGATTTAAAGAGAGTGAGCGGCATCGGAGACAAAAAATACGCGCAGATTCGGCCGTACTTTCAGTAATCGCTGTGGTGTTGCGTGAGTGTTTTGGTTCGCCAATCACGCGAATTGAGCAAAAATTTCGCGCGAACCGCTTTGGAGTGCGGCGCGCTCGACGCCGCTTTCGCACGCGCGTCAGACTCAGCATTCGAGAGGAAAAAACGCGCCCGAGAGGATTCGAACCACTAACCTTCTGATCCGTAGTCAGATGCTCTATCCAGTTGAGCTACGGGCGCCCGCGAAGAGCGAATAATTTGCGGGCGGAACGCTAGAGCGTCAAATCGCTAACGTGATCTGTGATCGGTGATCAGTGGATCGGCTCACAAAGCGGTACTGCTGCGTTTTACCGTTCACAGATCACTGTTCACTGATCACTATATTCAAGATGACAATTTTCCTCGGCTGCGGGTTTGCGGCGAAGTATCGCGAAGGTGGCGGAAATTTTTCCGTGCCCCTGCAGTGGATGCTTGGGCTGCGGCGTCTGAAGCTGGATGCGATTTGGTTGGAGTTACTGCCGGCCACGAACGATGTGGCGGAGGACGAAGCGAGAATCAGGAATTTCCAGAACCTATTGCGCGCGCACGGATTATCCGGCCGATATTGTTTGCTTTATCAGAAACCTGCATCCGACGAGCATGATTTGGATGGGATTCGCTGCATGGGAATCTCAAAACGTGAACTCGTCGATCGACTGGGTGGACCGAGTGTTCTGCTCAATCTCGCCTATTCAATTCATCCGCCTTTGCTGCTGAAATTTGAGCGTCGCATCTTTTGCGATCTCGACCCGAGCGAAATTTTTTACTGGATGACCAAGATGGAGATGGGGCAGTCGTACCATCACGAATTCTGGACAATCGGACTCAATGTTCACGCTGACGATTGTCAGCTGCCGAAGCCTGTGGTGGCAGCGGTGCCGGCTGCTTTCCCTTCTGAGCAGGCGACACGCCTGCCTCTACAAAAGCTAAAGTGGAACACATTTTATCCATTGGTTGATACGAAGTTTTTCGGGCAGCGACCGCAGCCGCCCGCATCAAAATTCACAACCGTTGGCCAATGGTATTGGGGCGGAGCCGTGGAAGTTGCGGGTGAATTCCCTGATTTATCGAAAAAATTTGCATTCGAGTCTTATCTAGATCTTCCGATCCGCGTACCGGAGGCGTGCTTCGAACTGGCGATGAACATCGCCGCCGAGGATCCGGAAAGAAAACGGTTACAACGACTGGGCTGGAAAATTGCCGATCCCCACCGGGTCGCGCGCACCCCGCGGGCTTACCGCCGTTACCTGGCCAGCGCGATCGCGGAATTCACCGCGATCAAGGGCGTTGACGTAGCATGGCGCACCGGATGGATCAGCGATCGCGCCGCAGCATTTCTGGCTCTCGGGCGGCCCGTGATCACCGAAGACACTGGCGCCAGACATCATCTGCCTGCGAACACGGGATTCAGTTTTGTTCGCAATGCAGACGAGGCAGAAGCCGCCGTCAACGAAGTGCTGCGCGATTGGCGGCTGCTGTCCGCGAAGGCGCGCGCATGCGCGGTCGAGGTCTTCGATTCGCGAAGGAATCTTAAGACGATTCTTGATCTTTAATCCGCAGAAGGGACGCCAATCTGCGTTACATGACTGTTACGAAAAGTCACTCGATTTAGCGTTGCAAAACGATTTTCGGGTGTTACTCGTTGTGCCGTTATGGCTGACTTGATCAAAGCAGAGGAGCTGAAAGCACGGCTTAAAAAGATCCCGGAATGGGAACTGGAGAAGAAACATATCGAGCGCACTTTTGAGTTTGATGATTTTGCCGATGCGATCGATTTCGTAAATACTGTGGCGGAAGTCGCTGAGGATGAAGAACACCATCCCGACATCGATATTCGCTACAACAAAGTGCGCCTGGTCCTCTCAACTCATAGCAAAGGCGGCTTGACCGAGCTTGATTTTAATCTCGCCGAGAGAATCGATACGCTAGAGGAATAGCGGATTCGAAGTCGCAGATCCCAACGTCCAAGTTCCAAAGAAATTCTCATTCTCAATTCGACAAACGCAGCCGCGTCCTGCGGAACGGCTTTTTGGATTTGGATGTTTGAGGTTTGTTTGGGATTTGAAGTTTGGAATTTGGAGCTTCTATCCTAGGGCAGTCGTCCTTCGTCCGCATCGATAAATTGAAACGATGTCTCAATGTCCGATCTGTCACTCATCCCTGCCTCCGCTTTGCGGCGCGTAACCATGTCGGAAACTTCATCGTTCCAGCCGCGCTTGCGCATGAATTCGTTCCAAACGTATAGGTCGTCTTCCGACGGCCTGCGGCCAACTTCGAAGCACCATTGCAAAATCTCCTCATCGGTGCCGCCCTTTTTCACGCGATCAACTAATCGATCGTAATCTACTCGGAGAAAGCGGACACACTTCTCATCGAAACCTTTTCCAAGGTTCGCATGGTAATCCGGAGGCAATTCGCCCTTGGCGTGCAGTCGGATTTTGTCGAGCATCCGACCAAAATAGAAAAGGCCACCAACTTTTTCTGTAGGACTGCGGAGTGGAAATGCGGCCATGGAAGAAACTTGAGCCTTCTCCCGCGCGGTTCAAGCGCGCGGAAATATTTAGCGATTTAGCGATTCAATGATTTAGTGATTTCAATTTGCTAAATCACTCACTCGCTAACTCGCTAAATTGTTGAAATGGATCGGATCGTTGGAGTAGAAACCGAATACGGCTGTCTTCTGAGTGAAGAAGAACCGCACGTTAATTCGGAGCTATGGCCGGCGAAGGTCAAGAACTATCTGTTCCGAAAGGCGGATGCCGGCACGATCGATCTGCATTACCGCGATTACGAGGAACCACCGGGCAACGGAGGATTTCTCCTCAACGGCGGACGTCTCTACCTTGACATGGGCCACATTGAGTACGCGTCGCCGGAATGTTTGCATCTGCACGATCTGGTGACCTATGAATTGGCCGGCGACGACCTGCTGCAATCTTCGCTGGTGGCTCTCGGCGCGGAGGACCGTGTGTCCTTCATCAAGAATAACGTCGATCATCACACCGGAGCCACGTTTGGCTGCCACGAGAATTATCTGATGAAAAGAGAGGCGCAGTTCACGCCTCCGATTCTCGGCACGCTTCTAACTTTCCTGGCGACTCGGCAGATCTTCACCGGCTCGGGACGCGTCGGGCAGTCCAACCCGCTGGCATTCGATTTCGAGCCGCCGCAACCCGAGGCACATGTCAATTTTCAGCTTAGTCAGCGCGCCGACCATATCGTGAACGACATTTATCAATGGGTGCAATTTAATCGCGCAATCATCAACGCGCGCGACGAGCCGCTGGCTGATTACCGGAAATATCGCCGGCTCCATCTGCTCATAGGCGATTCAAACATGAGCCCCTACGCCAATGCGCTGAAAATCGGGACGACGGCCTGCGTTCTTTCGCTGCTGGAAGAAGCCCGTTTGCCGCGAAATCTCATTCTGGCTGATGCAGTGCAGAGCACGCGCGATATTTCTCGCGATCCCACTCAGCGATGGACGGTGCGTCTTGAAAACGGTAAAACCATCGACGCGATCGATGTGCAGTGGGAATTCCATCAACTGGCGCAGAAGTACCTGCACAACAGCAGCGCCGAAACCAACTGGTTACTGGAAAACTGGGGATTCGTTCTCGAAGCGCTCCCGCACAATCGCCACGCGCTGATCGGCGGCGTCGATTGGATAACAAAGAAATGGTTACTGGAAGAGTTTGTCGAATCTGAAGGGTTAAGCTGGGACGATCCATGGCTGCAAAGCATTGATCTGGAATATCACAACATCGACCCACGGCGCGGCTTGTTCTTTGCCGTTACGCCCGGAAAGCGAATTGCTGAGTGGAACAACAGTGTACGTCGTCCCAGCGCGATGCGCGTTCCTCCCGCTAACACGCGCGCGTCAGGTCGCGCGCGGGCAGTTGCTTTTTTCCAGTCCCGCGCCTGCGGGATCCCCTATGTAATTAACTGGGACTCGATCGCCTGTGACAGCCGGGATTTTCTTGTCATGGGCAACCCGTTTGAGACCTACAATGATGAAGTCGACCGTTTTCTGTCAAAGCCGCGCGCGGTCAATATCGTTGGGGACTGAGCAACTCTTAAAGTCGACCCGGATTAGGCCCAAAGTTTGGGCATTTCCCTTGAAATACCCAAAATTTGGATCGAATTCTCGTTAGATGCATCGCCAGCTTGTCCCCCTAATCTGCGCCTTTTATTTGCTCAGTGCATGTCATCGGCTCTCCCCAACGGAAGAGAAATTCGTTGGCACATGGTCTCACAGCAGTATGGACGCGACGGATTTTCAGGTCCTCGGGCCGGACCATTCGATCATTGTTTTTTCCCGGAAGAACAGCAGGATTCCGCCAAGGCCGTCAGAGTTTTCAGGGCCGGCTCTGGAAAGTGGCGAATCGAAGGGAATGACTTTGTCCAAGAGATCGATTCAGAGTTGCCGGTTTTCCCCGAAAACACGCCTATACCAAAGATGGTTATCAGGCGAAAGATTGTCGACGTTGGCCACGATAAAATAGTTTTCGCCGATGCTTCGCCACTCCTTCGAGAAGCATCTCTCCCTCCGATCGCGAAATGAGCTCATCCAAACATCTAACCAAGCGATGGAGCGAACGGCGGACCGCCGTACGCTCCACTTTGAGATGATTTCCACGTTCCACTCCGAGCAACGCGCGCTCCCGTCCGCCGTCGCTCATCTTGATCTCGTTAGGCCCATGCATCGCGCGCTTGTGTTTTTCGCGTTCGTCGGAGTGGCAACGGCGGCAGAGCCGCCGGGTTCGCACATCAAACAGCCGAATTGGGATCGTGCGACGTTCGCGATGTACACCAATGGCCAGCCGAAATTCCAGGTTAGCAGCGTGCGGCGCAATGGCGATGAGCTGTTCGCTGATCTCTCCTTCTCCAATAGCACCTATGAGAAGCGTATTCTTCCGCCCGTGACGATCCGAGGAGTGCAGCTGTCGGATGGCAGCTTTTGGCCATATGTCACCTTACAGGTGGGCGACAGCACAGATGGTCCATGGAAGGAGATCGGGCGATCCCACCAACCCGGTAAACGGAGCTCGGTCACTATACCTCCGACGTTGATGAGCGCTCCGTTGCGCGTGGACTTCCTTCCCTTTCTTCCGTTCCTGCATCGGAACAAGCTCGGACGCGTGGTTCTCCCAAATGGGGATGCGGCACTGTTCGAACTAAAAGATCTCCGAGGTTGAGAGTTATGCGACGTCCGAGGCCTAACCATGCGATGGAGCGAACGGCCACCCGCCATGAATCAAGGCTGAAGTATGAATTATGAAGGATGAAATGAAAGCAAAGCGCGCTCTCGGTGGCCGTCGCTCATCTTGTTCTCGTTAGGCGACGTCGCACATTTCCAACACAAACACGAATAAATCCAAGACTACGCAAATGAACCAAGGCATCAAAACAGTTATCTATTCCGCTTCCGACATTACTCGAGCAAAGGCGCTCTACACTAAACTTTTGGGCGTCGAGCCGTATGTCGAGAATCCTTATTACGTCGGCTTCAAGATCGGCGATCAAGACATTGGATTGACCCCTAACGGGCAGCCCGGCCCCGTGGCCTTCTGGCACGTAAGCGATATCAAGAACAGTCTCCAGTTAGTCCTCGAAGCTGGCGGACAGACACAGCAAGCAGTGAGAGATGTCGGAGGCGGCAAGCTGGTCGCAACCGCAAGAGATGCAGAGGGCAATCTCATCGGGTTTATACAGATGCCCTAACCACCTCCAAGCAACCGTCGCCTAACCAGACGCTGCAGCTTCTATCTTCATTAAAGGGCGTAGTCCCTATCACTGCAACCTTTGCAGTGAAGAGATGCCGTAGTTTTCTTGAAGCTCCTGGGCTTCGGCGGCGACTTGCGATGCGTCGAGCTCGATCTGTTTTGGATCTTCTTCGGTTTCGATCTTGATGAAGCCGTTGATTGGTTCCTTTACCGCTGCGGCCAAATCGTCGAGGGATTTGATTTCTTTTCCGTTCACCTTCGTCACTGTCAGATACGCGAGATCGTCGTACCCGATTGTGCTGTTTGCAGGGAGCACCTGACTGAGGATGACGACACGCCGATTTCTATCTGGAAAGAGCTCAGATTGGAAGTGGTCGAAGTAAACTAAACGTTGTGGAGCTTCTCGTTGCCAGTTCGGTCCCCATTCCTTGAGATACTGGCGTGATAGCTCCTGAAAAATCAGGCCGCCAACGACATAATATCGGGGCGGCTGATCGAGATAATAGGGCAGGCTCACGTAATCTTTCGCGTCGCGATGTTCGAGAGTGACGTTTACCTGCATCGGCTTGCCGTTGCGTTGAATGTGGAAAGGGACAACGTCGCCAGCGTACGCGTGTGCTGTGAGTAAGTTTGTGAATTCGATCTTTCCATAAAGCGGATCGACGTAGTTGCCGTTCTGGTCGACTTCATTGTTCGCGATCGCGGTTATGACATCGCCGACTTGCAGACCCGCTTTCATTGCCGGCGTGCCTGGTTCCACATTCGTAATGTACACGCCGCCGCCCTTGCCTTTTTCTCCCGCGAATTGGCGCAACTGCGGATCGCGCGTAGGGAAAAACGAGAATCCAGCGGAGGGAAAACCGCGATAGTTCTGGCTTTCGGCTTCTTTCAAAAAGTGCGTTATGATCGGCGCCGGAATGGCATCAACCAGCTGCGAGCGCGAATCGTAGCGCAACAGCAGCCCGGCGAGCTTGTTCTTTTTCACCAAGGGAACCGTGTAGCTGTTCTCCCGATACTGCATCGGGATGCTAACGCGGTAAGTGAGGAATTGCCCAACTTCGATCGGGTAAGGCATCATTTGGACGGTTGTCACCAAGCCTTCTGTTGCGAGCAAGGCACCGGTTGGTTCCAACTGCCACGCTGCGAGCCGGTCGCCGACGACCGTATCAGGCGTGATTTCGAGCGGCGTGATTCCGTCGAGGAATGTTTTCTCCGTTGGTTCAAGGAGCGCCAGGTTAGCTTCGTAATCGATCACCAGCACATTGGCTGCCGTTTTCTCGCCTGATTCCGCGCGCTCCAGTTCTACGTAATTTTGGTTCGCAACAAGATCGGCGGTAACAAGGACACGGCCTTTGGACAAAACTGCTCCAAGGGCGCGTTTTGAAAACGGCGCTTTCTTTTGCCAGGGCCGAAAATAATCGTAGGACTGGCCGGTCACATTTACGCGAACCAACGCCAGTTGTTTCTGCTTACCTGCCGCCGACGGAACAGCAGGTTCTTTTTTCGCCAGCATCCCGCTGGTTGCGACAACCATGACGCCGAAAACGATAAGAGAGCGTCTAAGCATGTTAAGATTTGTTGGCCTGCTTCGGCGCACCTGTCTCCGGTCGTTCCTGAAGATTTTGTTCTTTCGCTACATTGTAACGCGTCTTGATGCGTTCACGTGCAGCCTCCACTTTGTTGCGATCAAGCACCAACGGAGGCCCGTCACCGATCATGCGAATGACCAGCTGTTCCGGTGCCTGGGCAAAAGCGTTCGCTAATTCGTCGAGAGTCCGAATTTTCTTGCCGTTTACTTCATCCACAATCGCACCGCGATAAGGCGCGAGGTACGTGTTGATCGGGTCCGGCAAAATGTTGCTCAGCACGATGATGTCGGGATGCTGCAAATAAATTTGCTCCACGGTGAAATACTCGAAGAAATGACGGAGGCGCAGATCTGTCGCGCGATAAGCCTCCAGCATGTCGAGGTTCAACGGCTGAAAAAGCAAACCGCCATAAAGGACGTAGCGTGCTCGCACATCATAGCTATGGCCTTGGATGGCGTAAGGCCAGGGCTTGTATAACTTAATTGTCGCAGTCATCGGCTGCTTGTTCCGCAAGAGATCAAACTTGACCGAATCACCTTTGAACTTTCGCTCGACCACTTCCTCGAATTGCGCGCGCTCGCCCTCCAGCTCGACATTCGCATCGCTGGCAATAGGATGGCCGTCGATCGTTAGAAGAACGTCACCCGGCCGCAGAATACCGTCCGATGGCCCAGCCGCGACCACAGAACTTACCAGCACCCCACGATCGTCATCTTTCAATCCAAGAAATTTTCTTTGGGCAGGATTTTGCAATTTCGCGTAGGTGATGGCGAGGTCGGGGTATTCGTCGTAATGCCCGTTGCTGATGTCCTTCAAAAACCGATTTATCACCGGCGTGGGAATCATGTAGGCAACGCCTTGGGCGACGTCGCCGCTGTAGCCCTGAAATGCAACGCCGACCACTTTGGCGTCTTGCATCACCGGACCGCCGCTGTTGCCGGGATTAATCTGGGCGCTGATCTGGATCGCCAGATGCTGATCAATAGAGGAATGGGTATAGTTCTGAAAATCAATTCGTGACACGATCCCGGTCGTGACCGACATCCGTTCGCCGCCAATCGGATACCCATACGCCGACACTGTCGATTCCAGCGCAGGAATTCCGCCGAATTTTAGCGGGATCATATTTTTGAAAAAATCTGGAGCGGGCGCGGTGATGAGCGCCAGATCACAATCATTCGCGATGAATTGCACCGTCGCCGGATATTTATTGGGATCGCCGTCGCGCTCCACAGTGATATACCGGCTGTTGGCGACGACATGGGCATTGGTCATGATGCGATTGCCGCTGATGACAAACCCGGCGCCGACGCCGCGCTGAAGCCCGCCTGCATTCCACGGCGCCCTGTAGTCAGGCTCGACTGACGTGGCTGTGATTCGGACCAGGCTTTTCTGGACCGGTCCATTTGGTTTTGGCGGCGCAATCAGAACGGGAACGGGAACTACTTCTTGTGCAGGTGGGCTCGATCTCCTTGGGCCCGGCGCCTGTGGTGCCTGTGGACCTTGCGGCTCGATTGGAGGCCCGGCGGGTGTGCTTTCCTGCGCGGGCAAAACCGGCGAGAACAACAAGGCAATAGTGGTAGCAATAAGAAAGCGCTTCATCGGCGGAAAGCCTGCAACCTTAGACAGTGTAATCCAAAATCAAGATTCGGATTGAAATTTGCATTTGGCCCTTTTGGTGACACACAGACATTTTAGATGCTTCGCCCGTTCAAATGTGTCACGAGACGGACGAACCGTTGCCCCTTCAAGGTCTCGAAGCAACCATTAATCTATGTGTGTTGCACAGCCGATCAAATGCCAGCACGATCGAGAATCGACTTGAGCACCTTTTCTGCCTCGAAGAATTCGCGGGCAATGTCGTAAGCGGCGCGCGAATGGTTAGCGTAGTCGCGATTGACTTCTTCTACTGCGTCAACAATTTCCCCGACGGATCGGAAGGATAAGAGTCCGGCTTTCCCGCCATAATTTTTGGTGAAACCGGTTTCCTGGGTGATCACCGGGCGACCTGCGGCCAGATAGCACGCGCTCCGGTCGCTAAACCAGCCGGTGTTGAGGCGGACATATTGGTCCTTGGCCACCGTAAACTCTCCCTTTGATCGCTGAATGTAATCGCGGTACAGCCAGTAATCGACACTCATCTGCAGAGGACAGCGCAGCCGCCAGCCGTTTCGTTCGAATTTTGTGCGCGTTTTTGAATCTTTGATATTCGTTGCTAGTTCAAATGTTTCTCCGACTTTTGCTGGCGCGGAAACCAAGCGAAGAAACTCTCGCGATTTGCTCCAGAGATATCTCTCTCCGCGCCACGAAATATCTTTGAGGCCGCTCGTGGACCAGTTTGCTACTGACGTAAAGACTGGAGCGCTCGCAGGAGACCGCTTTGTTTTCCAGAGATCGGTCACCACGGGTTGCCGCGTTGGGAGCCATTTGAATCCATGCGTTGGAACGGGAAAACTTTTCGTCCCGACGTTTTCGCCAAATGTAAAAAGTGCGCGATGACGTCGCAGATATTCCATTGTCGATTTCACGCCCTTATCGACCTTGATTTGCTCAACGCCAGGATCGCTCTCGACGTAAAGGATGCGATCGGAAACAAGTAAATCGTTATTAAATTCTTGGGTCCCGCAAACGTTCAGGATCGCATCAGCCTCGCGATAGAGTTGACGAATTTTTTTTAACGGCAGACCGGCAGTTGGATTACCCGGCAAATAACGTGCGCAATATGCCCAGCGATTCTTGAAGTCAAAGTCGCGCGCCAGGCAGGCGAGAACTTTTGCTGCGTAATCGAACTCGTCGGTGACTTCGAACGTTTCCGGATTGTACGGCAAGCGCGCTGAATCCTCGATAAAGAAAACCTCGTGCCCAAGGCGTTGCAGGCCGACAATATAGTGAATGTGCTGCCAGAGAGCGCAGAGGACGCAGAGGGTTACAAACAAAGAATTCATCTCTGCGAACTCAGCGATCTCTGCGGTTAAATTTTCTGACGACTACGGCTGGATTGCCGGCCACCACAACATTTGGCTCGACCGATTTGGTAACCACAGCGCCTGCGGCTACAACTGAGTTTTCGCCGATCGTGACGCCTTTCAAGATCACGGCGTTCATGCCGATCCAGACGTTGTCCGCGATTTTGACCGGAGCCGTCGTTAGTTTAGGACGAGGGGGGCGGTTTTTGAAATAGGGGGCAAGTGCTTGCGCATCGATCAGGCGCTGCGCAGGCTCGAGCGGATGAAAATCGGAATCGGCGATCCCGACGTTCCATGAAACGAGACAATGCGAGCCGATCTCGATTTTTTCCTCCGCCATGATCAACGCGCCATTGAGCAGCGTGAAATCGCCGATTGTGCAATGACCATTCTCGCCGATCGCAAATGAGCAGCCCGCGTAACATGAAACGTGTTTGCCGATAATTACTGCTCGCGGCTCTTTGCTCCGGAGCTTTCGGAAGATTTGCGCGCTTTCACAATAAAATCCTTCGCCAAACTCAACGTTCTCCGGAATGGGCTCCGCCCACCAATCGCCTTCAACATGTCGATCTTGTCGGACGTTGCTCATGAGAGTCTTCCTGTCATTCTGATCCCGCAGGTGCGGGACAAGAATCTCTGATTGTCGAATCTGCAGAGACGCAGCCGACTGACCAGAATTGTTTCCAGCCTTCGCATAAAGCTACGGCTTGGGAGGCGCTTCGCTCAACATGACAGGGCACTACTTCACATCGGAAAATTTTCCTGAACTGTAAAGTTTCGCGTACACGCCGCCGCGCGCGACAAGTTCAGGACCTCGACCTTGTTCTATGATCCGTCCGTGGTCGAGCACGATGATTTGATCGAGATTGTGAATCGTTGCCAATCGATGTGTTGCAATCAGCGTGGTTCTGCCGCGCATCAACTCTTTGATCGTTTCCATGATCGCAGATTCGGTGGCTGGATCGAGCGCCGAAGTCGGTTCATCAAGCAACAGGATGGGCGCATTTTTCAGAAACGCCCGCGCGATTCCAATGCGCTGCCGTTGACCAACGCTCAGATGTCCGCCCCTTTCGCCGACGAGGCTGCCGTATCCCTGAGGCATCTCGCGGATAAACTCATCGGCCTGCGCCCGCCGAGCCGCCTCAATAACTTCCTGCTCGGTAGCATCCGGCCGGCCATAGGCAATATTTTCGCGAACTGTAGTCGAGAACAGCAATGTGTCCTGCAGCACGATTGCGATCTGTGCGCGCAAAGATTTTTTCGTTATTTCGTGCACGTCACGGTCATCGAGCATGACAGAACCGCTTGAGGGATCGTAAAAGCGAGGCACCAAACTCAGTAAAGTGCTCTTACCCACGCCAGTACCGCCTACGAGGCCGATGATCTGGTTTGGCTCGATGCGAAGGTCGATGTTGCGCAAGACCTGGCGATCTCCCGCATAAGCAAAACTTACCGATTGAAAAGCGATGGCACCGTTCGCGGAAGAAATGGCAACCGCGTTCGGTGAATCAACAACGTCATCCTGCCGGTCCAACACTTCGAAGCAACGTTTCGCGCCTGCGGTGGCGCCTTCCATTGCCCATGCCGTGTAGGTGAGCGATTCCAGCGGTTGGTAAAGCATTAGCAGATACGCGCTGAAGACCAGAAGCGAGCCCAGTGTGAGCGTACCCGTCAGAACATGCAGCGTACCGATGTAGTACATCACGGCCGTGCCGACCACCATCAGCGTGCTGATCACGAGCGCGCTGTTTACGTTCGTCAAAGTCAGCCGCAAATTTGCTTGCAGACTCTGGCGGGCTTGCTGCTGAAATTGCCGCACTTCAAAGTCCTCGCGTCCGAACGCGTGCACCATTCGGATCGAGCTCAGGCCTTCCTGTGCCTGCGCGAGAACGGCGCTCTCCTGTTCTTGAATGGATGTCGATTCGCGGCGAATCCTGTGGGCAAAGAGATAGATGGCGCCGACAACTAACGGAACAATCCCAAGCGAGACCAACGTAAGCTGCCAGTCCAGTCGCAGCATGATAACGAAAGTTCCGATCAACGTGATGACAGACGCAAAGATGTTGGTGAATCCCTTGTTGTAGATTGTCTGAATCGATTGCGAGTCGTACGCCACGCGGAAACTGGAATCGCTCGAGCGCCGCGCATCGTGATATTTGAGCGAGAGCGATTGCAGATACGCGTACAAATCGGTGCGCAACTTTAGCAACGCTTGTAACCCAATTTTCACGAACAGATAATTCGTGATCCAATTAATGATTCCCCAAAGAAACTGGATACCGATCAGCGCCAGACAGAGCAGGAGAACCCACGTGCGCCAGTCGGGCCGTATCGCTGCCCCTGCGCGCAGAAAATCGTCAACGATGATCTTGAATGGCCATGGCTTGAGGAGGTTCAGGCCGATGCCGACAAGAGTCAGGGACAACCCGAAGATTGTTTGCCCTAAAAACGGCCGGTAGTAGCGGAGAACGCGCCGATAGATCGACATTGCGGAATTTCAGATTGCAGATTTCAACTTTTGGACTGAACTAGGGCCAATTCATTCAGCTCGACATCGAGAGATTCCTCGACTTCGCTCGGAATGACAATATGCATCATCTTCTTGAGACGTGGTTCAACTGGGTGCTCACCGGCGGATATACGGGCATCGTTGTGTTGATGGCAATGGAAAGCTCGATCCTTCCGGTCCCGAGCGAGATCGTTATTCCGCCAGCTGCATTTTTGGCCGCGCAAGGGAAACTAAACCCCATCGGGGTGGTGTTTGCCGGCACATTGGGATCATATTTGGGCTCAGCCATCACGTACTGGGCATCGCGGTTCATCGGGCGTCCGCTTATCGTAAAGTACGGCCGGTTCGTTTTGCTGAGTCCGAAAAAATTGGAGCATGCCGAGCAGTGGCTGGCCCGCTACCAGGCAGGCGGGGTTTTCTTTGCACGTCTGCTTCCGGTGGTTCGACATTTGATCTCGATTCCGGCAGGGATTGTTCGAATGAACTTCGGGCTTTTCAGTGTTGTGACGATCACTGGGTCGGCGCTTTGGTGCTCGATTCTGGCCTACCTCGGCGACAAAGCTTATCGGCTTGAGCCCGAGCTTTTGACGAATCCGGAGGCGCTGATGCGTTTTATCCATGGACAATCGCGGGGAATCCTGCTGGTGATCGCGCTTTTCGCAGCTCTTTACATGCTCACTCTGCGGTTGCTGAAGCCGCGTTCCAGCGCATAGGCAGCGCCCTGGCAACCTGCCAGAAAAAGCCGCATACGTTCCCATATTCGGAGACCGAATTTCCTAACCGCCGCCAAAGACCTCCGCAGGCGGCTGACGCAAGACGCCTCCCTCGGCGCCTCACTGAGCGAGAGGCTGTCGCAAGATTTGTGCTTGAAAATTGAACAAAAGTGTCGCTCAACGGTCAGTGGTAGGTGAACAAAGTATGAATAACTGCATTGGGTTTATGGATGAGATATTCGCATCAGGGAATAGCACCGGAACTGCTCTCCGGAAAAGCAGACACAATATGAAAAGAAATCGGCAAATTCTAAAGCGGCGCACCAGGTTGTCTCTTGGCGATCTCATCCTGGCAGTGAGTTCCTGCACCAACAGCAGCAGGGAAACGGTCGCAACCGTTGCGGATCTTCTTGCCAGTGGCCGGGTGCGCTTGGACGACAACGGACGTTACCTGCGCGCGCGCGTCTGTTAGACGGCGGACCGAATAACGATTCTGAGAAGTCGCTCCCGTGTTTTGTCGCTGGAGCGATTTTGTTTTGGACCTCTGTCTCAGCGGACTTCGTGTTGTCGGCCCCAGATCCAACGCGCTGAGGACAGCTCACATTACGGCGTTCAGCCTCAGTTTCGGCTCCTAATGTTAGCGTCGATGGCGTCAACAAAACACTTTTCGCGTGAGTCGGTCGCTTTTATCTTAACGCAGTGATCGATCGTTATTCCCGGCCAGAGATGAGCAAGATCTGGTCGGATGAGCGCAAGTTTCAGATTTGGCTGGAGATCGAAGTGCTCGCCTGCGAGGCGATGGCCGAGCTGTGTCAGATCCCAAAAGAGGACGCTGCGGAGATTCGCAAGCGCGCGAGATTTTCAATTCCGAAAATCTTGGAAATTGAAAAGCGTACGGACCACGACGTCATCGCTTTTCTGGAGAACGTAGCTGAATCGGTCGGTCCGGCAGCACGCTGGATTCATCAGGGGCTGACTTCATCAGATATTTTGGACACAACTCTCGCCGTCCAACTGAACGAGTCGTGCCAAATTCTCCTCGACGATCTGCAAACGCTACGCACCGCTATTGCTGGGCAGGCGTGCCGGTTCAAGATGACTCCGATGATCGGCCGCAGCCACGGCGTGCACGCCGAGCCGATCACATTCGGTCTGAAGCTCGCGCTCATGTATGATGAATTCGGCCGCGCCATCGAGCGGCTCACCCAAACGCGCGAACGCATCCGCGTCGGCAAAATCAGTGGAGCGGTCGGTACTCATGCGCACATCGATCCTAAGATCGAGCGCGCGGTTTGCGAAAAACTCGGACTAAAACCGGCGACACTCTCAACTCAGATCGTGCAGCGCGACCGCCACGCGGAATTTATGGCGACGCTCGCCGTCATCGCATCGAGCATCGATCGTTGGGCGACCGAATTCCGTCATCTCCAGCGGACTGAAGTGCTGGAAGTTGAAGAATTTTTCGGTGAAGGCCAGAAAGGCAGTTCCGCCATGCCGCACAAACGCAACCCAATCACAAGCGAACGTTTGAGCGGTTTGGCGCGGGTCATTCGCGGGAACGCAGTCGTTGCGTTGGAGAACGTGGCTCTCTGGCACGAGCGAGACATCAGTCACTCGAGCGCCGAGCGAATCATTCTCCCGGATTCATGCATCCTGCTCGATTACATGCTCGCGAAATTGCGAGACGTCGTGGAAAAATTGCAAGTGTATCCGGAGCGAATGGCACAAAACCTCGGTTTGACGAAGGGCCTCTATTTCAGCCAGTCGATCCTGCTCGCACTGACCCGCGCCTGCGCAGAGCGCAAGAGCGCGTATGAAGCCGTACAACACGCCGCGATGAAAACGTGGAAAGGCGAGGGGACATTTGCCGAAAACGCAAAACGCGAACCAGAGATCGCCGCGAAACTTTCACCAGAAGAGATCGATCGCCTTTGTTCGCTCGACATTCATTTCCAACACGTTGATGCAACGTTCAAGATGCTTGGCCTGGATTAACGTGGTGTTTTGCTGCGCGCTTTGTCATTGCACGCAGCCCCACGATCAGAAGGAAGCGGAGCGCTTCATTGTTGAGAGTGAGCGGCAGTGGGCGGAATCAGTGGCCAGCGGCGACACCGGGACAATTGAACGTATTCTTGCAGATGATTACCTGGGTATCGATCCAAAAGGGAACGTTTACGACAAAGCGAAGATGATCGCCGACACGCGCAACGCGCCAAAATATTTCGCCTCGAATCACCTCAACGATGTGAAAGTGAGGTTCTACGGCGACACAGCGATTGCACAAGGGAATGAATCATGGCAACGACACAATGGTGAGCGCGGACGCTTTGTTTGGACCGACGCCTGGATTAGGCGCGACGGACGCTGGCAGATCGTGGCAGCGGAAGACTTGATCGTCCCGGAATCGTCTCCATAAACAGCAGTAGCTACTCGTATCGTAACGCCTCGATTGGGTCGAGGTTAGCGGCGCGATACGCCGGGTACAGGCCGAAGCCGATACCGATAGCTGAACAGACGAGAAGACCGGCAATAGCCCAACCGTAAGGGAAAATCAGATCGACTTTGAGCCACGCAGCGAGCAGATCGCCGACGATGATTCCAAGAATGATTCCGAGCATACCGCCGGCCTCGGAAATGAAGACGGCCTCGGTCAAGAATTGTCGCAAGATGTCGCGGCTACGGGCGCCGATCGATTTGCGAACGCCGATTTCTTTCGTGCGTTCGGTCACGCTCACCAGCATGATGTTCATGATACCGATTCCCGCGGCGACCAGGGCGATGAAACTGATTACGAACGCGCCTACTCGCACGTAGCCTGCAACGTTAACGAACGCACTCTTGAGCGAGTCGTTACTGTAAATCTCAAAATCGTTCCGCTGATCGGGGCGCAAGCCGCGCGCGATACGCATGGCGCCGATGCCGCGATCGAACGTCCGATTGTACGTGTCTGTTGTGAACGCTTGCGTCGCGATGTTCACGGTGCGTTTCGCTTCGCCGTAATCCTCGAAAAAGCGCGTGATCGGCATGATGCAAAGGTCATCCTGGCTTTGGCCGAAGGCGGTCCCTTTTTCTGCAAGCACACCGACGATCGTGTAAGTGTGCCCGCTGACTCGAACGACTTTGCCGATCGGCGTTTCGTGCGAGAACAGTCTTTTCTCCACGGTCTTTCCGACGACAATTACGCGTCTCGAAAGCTCGACATCTTCATCGTTCAAATTGCGGCCGTAACCGAGCGTGTATGCGTTCGCGGTAAGAAAACTTCGATTTGTTCCGACGATGAGCAGACTGGGCGTTGTCTTTGCGCCGTTGTAAACCGCCTGCCCCTTAACTTCGTAACCAAAACTTTTGAGGCAAATCTCGCGCGCCTCGCCCTCCATCAATCGGTAATAATGCAGTGCCTGCTTGTAGCTGATGTTGTGGCGGTTCCGAAATTTTTCCTGCACATCGCCGCTCGCGCTCATATTGGCCGGATATTTGGCGAACTGAAATATGTTGGAACCGAGAAAGCTAATGCCGTTCTCAATTGAATATTGCAATGCGCCAATAGCAGTCATGACCGAAATCACCGAAAAGACGCCGATGGTGATGCCAAGCATTGTCAGCGCCGAGCGCAGTTTATTCGCGCCGAGCGACGACCACGCCATTTTTATGATTTCGCCGAATAGCATCGCTATGAAATGACGAATGCCGAATGCCCAATGACGAAAGAATGACGAAAACCGAATGCCAAAAGCTTACGTCGCGAGCACTGTTTCGTCATTTGAGCATTCGTGCTTCCTTCGTCCTTCGTCATTATGGCTTCGTTATTTTTCTCATTCATATCGCAGCGCTGCCACCGGATCGAGGCGCGATGCTGTCCAGGCTGGCGCGAAACCTGAGAACAAGCCGGTCAGTATTGACACGATCATGCTTATGAGCACAAGGCCGACGGAAAAGTGAATTGGGAACGACGGAAACGCTTTGCCAATTCCGAAGCACATTAGATAGGCAAACGCCAGCCCGATAAATCCGCCGAGGAGACAAAGCGCCGTCGACTCGATCAGGAATTGCAGCAGGATCGTTCGCCGCCGCGCGCCAAGCGCTTTGCGTGTTCCGATTTCCTTCGTGCGCTCTTTTACGCTGACGAACGTGATGTTCATGATGCCGATCGCGCCGACGAAAAGGGACAGGCCAGTAATGAACAGTCCGGCGATTGCAATTGAGTTTTTCACCGGATCGAGCGTGCTCTTGAATGCCTGTTGCTCGTTGATCGAGAAATCGTCCTTTTTCTCGGGGGGCAATCCGCGCACGCGTCGCATCAAACCGGTGAGCTCGTCCTTCGCATCGGCGAGTCTGGTCTTATCTTTCACTTTCACGCGCACGTCCGAATCACTTTTAGCGGAGAAATATTTGTTAAACGCGCCGAGCGGCATCGCCACCATTGAGTCCCAGCTGAACAAACCAAGAAAGGTGCCCTGTCGCGTATTTACTCCAACGACTTTGAACAATTGCCCGTTGATCAACACCGATTTGTTGAGCGGGCTTTGGGAAGGAAAAAGCGCGTCGGCCACGTCGTAGCCAATCACGACAACGTTGGCACCGCCCCGCGACTCGAGTTCGTTGAAGAATCGCCCCAGCGTGCAATCGATCGTCGAGGTTACGATGAAGTCCGACGTCGTCCCGAGCACGAAGACGTTGTCGACCTGGTTGCCGCCATATTTGATTGATCGCATCAAATTCGACGTCGGGACTGCGATGACTAGGTTCGAGTTCGGCGTTGCCGCGATCATCCTGTTTAAGGTCTCGGCGTATTCAGTTTTGATCTTTTTGCGGTCCCGGTAGTTCCACCAATCGTCGACCGGCTTCCACGGCCATTGCGTCACGTAGAGAACATCGTCGCCGAGCACAGCCATGCTTTTGTCGAAACCGATAGAGATGCCGTCGACGGCGGTACCCATCAACGTGACAGCGATGATGCCGATAATGACCCCGAGTGCAGTGAGCGTTGAGCGCGTCAGATTCGAGCGCATTTGCGCGGCCGCGATTTTCCAACTCTCGCTCAGCTCGTAGAGAAACCGTTTCATGTTCCTGTCGTCAGCGTGGTTTCAGTCGGCATATCGAGCTCCGGAATAAATCCAGCGTGATCCATCTCGATGAGTCCGTCGCGCAAGTGCACGGTCCGACGCGCGTGCGCAGCGATATCGCGTTCATGCGTCACGAGAATGATCGTGTTGCCGCGCTGATATAAGTTCTCCAACAGTCCCATGATTTCGTCGCCGGTTTTGGAATCGAGGTTCCCGGTGGGTTCGTCGGCGAGAATAATCGATGGCCCGTTCACGAGCGCGCGGGCGATGGCCACTCGCTGGCGTTGGCCGCCAGAAAGTTCGTTCGGTTTGTGATGAATGCGATCCCCCAAGCCCACGTCTGTCAGTACCTGGGTCGCGCGTTCTACACGCCGCTCGGGCTGGATGCCCGCGTAGATGAGCGGCAGTTCGACATTGCGTAACGATGTCGATCTGGGCAGAAGATTGAACGTTTGAAACACGAAACCGATCTCGCGGTTACGAACCGCGGCGAGCTCGTCGTCATCCATTTCCGCAACGTTCTTGCCATTGAATTCGTAGCGGCCGGAGCTCGGGGTATCGAGACAACCGAGCATGTTCATGAGCGTGGATTTGCCGCTGCCGCTCGGCCCCATTATGGCTATGTATTCGTTGCGATGAATCTTCAGGTTGACGCCGCGCAGCGCACGAACGACTTCCTCCCCCATCACGTAGTCTTTAGTGATGTTCTCAATGTCGATCACGACCGGCCCACGCGGTCTGATTGAGTTTCGAGTCTCCATCGCAATGTCGATAGTCGCTCGTCGAGATTACTTCATTCCTTCCTTGTCGTAAGTGACCTTGATGCCGTCTTTCAACTTTCGGCTGATCACGCTGTAACTTCCCGAGATCACCTCGTCGCCAGGCTGAATGCCACTTTTGATTTCGGTGTAAGTATCGTCGGAAATACCGGTCGTTACTTTCACTATCTGGGCTTTGGTTCCTTTTTTGAGGAACACGACCTTGGAGACTTTTTCGCGCTCTTCTTTTCGTGCCGCTTTCTCGGCGCGCTCATTGACGAACTCCGCGTTGTTATCGCCTTTGTCGCGCTGCGCGACCTTCTGCTTTTTCTTTTCGATTTCCTCTGGACTCAAATTGCTCTCGCCGGTGCGAATGGTCACGGCCTGCATCGGCACTGCCACGACGTCTTTCGCCTCGTTTGTATGGATTTCCGCCGTACAACTCAGCGCGGGCTTCAACGTCACGGCAGCGTCTTCGATTCGAATTTTCACCTCAAAATTGGTGACCTCTTCCTGAGTGCCCGCGCCGGTGGTCTTTCCGGTGTTGGCGATTTGATAAACCGTGCCATGAAATTTCCGATCACCGTAGGCGTCAATTTTGATCTCGACCTTGTCGCCCACCTTGACATTTACGACGTCGTTCTCGTTCACATCGACACGCGCTTCCATGTGACTGAGATCAGCGACGCGCATGACTTCCGTGCCGGCAAATTGCCCTGTCGCTACCAGACGTTCGCCCTGTTTGCTGTTGAGAACTGTGACCGTGCCATCGATCGGGGAATAAATTGTCGTCTTTGACAGCTGATCGCGCGCCTGACTCGAGCCAGCCTGCGCGCGCTCAATCTCATGAAGCGAGCTTTCGTAAGTGTTCTTCGCAACGTCATACGCTGCTTCAGCCGCGTTGTATTCCTGTTCTGAAATTAGCTTCTTAGTGAACAAATCTTCCGCTCGCTTAAAATCGTGCTCGGTCTTCAGCATCGTCGCCTTCTGCTGAAGATTTGTTGCTTTCGCTGCGCTGATCGCCGCTTCCTGTTGCTCCACGAGCGCCTTGTACGAATCCGGTTTGATCCGCACAAGCAGATCGCCTTGCTTGACTCGCTTTCCATCTTCCACCGGTAGCTCGATGATTTCGCCCGCGACCTCGGGAGAAATCTTTACTTCTGTTTCCGGCTGCACCTTTCCTGTTGCTGAAACTGTCTGCACGATGGTTTTGCGAATCGCCTTCTCAGTTGTAACCGGAATCGGCTTCTCGCGCTTGCTCCAGATAATCGACGCAGCGATGCAAAGCACGACCAGGCCGATGGAACTGCAAATGATTTGCTTTTTGCGTCGGGCGCGACGCTGCTTCGCCGTCAAAGGCGCTGGGGCAGGTGTGCTTACAGCTTGGTGCATTGTAGGAGCGGTTCGTGGGGTGAAAGCGTGAGCGTCAGTTGGTTGTTGGACTCTTGCAAACGAAATCCCGTTCATGACAACGTTGGGATGCACCGAGAAGCCGCTTTGGATTCAGCTAATTGCCGCTTCCTTCGATGCCGCTGATCTTGTCCGTTGATCCGACGGATTGACGCCGTGGCGGGCTCGAATCTGCTCAATTGCCCATAGCGCGTGCTCTGCGATCAAAGGCTCGGGATCGGCTGCAGCGCGTTCGAGCGCCGGAAGATCGGATACGTCGCCGGTGTTACCGAGAGCGACACACACATTGCGTAGAAAACCACGGCGCTTGATTCGTTTGATTGGGGAATTTTTGAAAACGGCGCGAAACTCTACTTCACTGAGTTCCAAATACTCCCGCAACGACATACCCGTCGTTGATTGGCGTGCTGAAAAAGCTGTCTGGTGAGAAACTTGAGCGAACCGGTTCCATGGGCAAACATCCAGGCAATCATCGCAACCGAAGATCCGATCTCCGATAAGTGCGCGAAGCTCCAAGGGAATGGAACCTTTCAACTCAATCGTCAGATAAGAGATGCAGCGGCGCGCGTCGAGTCGATGCGGAGCAGTGATCGCGCCTGTCGGGCACGCTGTAATGCAGCGCTCGCATGTTCCGCAGTGATCGGCGACTGGCTCATCCGCCGGCAATTCGAGCGTCGTTAAGAGCTCCGCGAGAAAGAACCAAGTCCCGAGCCGTTCATCAATCAGCATCGTGTTTTTGCCATGCCAGCCAATGCCAGCTTGCGCGGCATGGTCGCGCTCCGAAACAGGACCGGTATCCACGTAACATTTCTGTTGGCCGCCGAAGCCGCGAAGAAATTGGTCGATCTTGCTGAGCCGCGCCTCGATCACATCGTGATAATCCTCGCCCCACGCGTAGCGCGCGATTCTGCCCGTAGCCCCGGCTGGTCGGGGCGACCGACGAACTTGTTCACCTTGAAAATAGTTCAACGCCAAAACAACAATCGATCGTGCGCCGGGCAAAACTTTCTGCGGATCGCAACGCTTCTCTTCGCCCCGTTGCATGTAATGCATTTCGCCGTGCGCGCCGTCACGCAACCATTTCCGAAATTCACTTGCATGCGCTGGCTCGGTGCAAGCTGCTATGCGACAGGAATCAAAACCAATCTGCCGCGCAAAAGACACGAGCTGCGCCTTCAAATCCCTTTGCGAAGTTTGAGTCATCATGCTGTAGCCGGAATAGGCGGCCCCGGCTGCGGGTTGGCGCCAACTCTTCCGAGTTTGCTCAAAATTGCCAGGGCAACTTCCTCATTTGTAAGCATCGACGTATCGACTCGGACATCCGCAACGCTGCCATAAAGTGGTTGCCGTGCCTGCAACATTCGCGCAAACGATCGCCTTGGACTCTTCACTTGCAACAACGGTCGGTTGCCTGATCGCGAGGCGCGTTCGAATAGCGCTTCCTCATTGCCGTCCAGCCAAACGGTTAAGCCGAGCCGTTTCAAAATCTGCAGATTCTCGTGACGTAAAACGATACCCCCACCGGTTACGATGATTGCCCGCTTTGTCTCTGACAGTTGGCGGAGGGCTTGAGTTTCCGCTTCACGGAATTTCTTCTCGCCGTGTTTGGAAAAGATTTCCGGGATCGAGAGTCCGAATTTCGACGCAACGATGTCGTCGGTGTCGAATAGGGCGAGTGCCGTGCGCCGCTGCAGGCAAGTTCCAACGGACGACTTTCCTGCGCCCATCATGCCGATGAGGACAATCGATGTAGCGAAAGCGTTCACA
>WNFW01001065.1_pt1 | contig 23939 bp, 23 predicted proteins | sample 5400131 | NCBI WGS metagenome assembly WNFW01 (sample SAMN13153362, study PRJNA577476) | soil metagenome | isolation source: 20 cm soil or saprolite under grassland replicate 1 | place: USA:California | collected 2016-06-15 | reverse complement strand
CTCGGCTACGACGACGTGCGGCGGTTCAACCCGCGGGTCATCTATGGCTCGATCTCCGGATTCGGCCAGACCGGCCCGTACGCCTCGCGCGGCGGGTTCGACCGGATTGCGCAGGGCATGTCGGGCCTCATGTCCATCAACGGCGAGGAGGACGGGCCGCCGCTGGTCGTGCCGATCCCGATCGCCGACATCGGGACCGGGATGTTCACGCTGATCGGGATCCTCGCGGCGCTCGCATACCGCGATCGGACGGGCGAAGGCCAGGCCGTGGACGCCTCGCTCCTCGAGACGCCGATCGCCTGGTCCGTCTACGAGGCCGCCGCCTATTTCGCGACCGGCGAGGTGCCCAGGCGCCTCGGCCAGGGCCACCGCACCAACGCGCCGTACCAAGCCTTCCGCACCGGCGACGGCTGGATTAATCTCGGCGGCGGCTCACAGCAGTTCTGGCGGGACATCTGCACGGTGCTCGAGGTGAAGCAACTCGCCGACGACCCGCGCTTCGCGACGCCCGCGCTGCGTGTCCGGCACCGGAAGGAGCTCGAGGCGCTGCTCCAGCCGCGGTTCCTGACGGCGCCGACCTCGGTGTGGCTCGAGAAGTTCGAGGCGGTCGGCGTTCCCGCGGGTCCGATCCTCGGCTACGACCAGGTCTTCGCCGACCCGCACATCGAGGCGCGCGAGATGGCGGTCGAGGTGGACCACGCCAAGGCCGGCCGGACGCGCGTGCTGGGTGTCCCGTTCAAGCTCTCGACGACGCCCGGAACCGTGCGCCGGCCGGCGCCGACCCTCGGCCAGCACACCGACGAAATCCTCGGCGAGCTTGGCTATGACGCGGCGGCGATCGCGGACCTGCGCTCCCGGAAGGTCGTCTAGGCGCGACCCCGCGCGTGCTCCTACCAGTGGAAGGAGATTCCCGCCGTGAGGTGGTGGCCGGTCAACTCGGTCCGGTCGCGGGCTGTTTCCGTGATCGGCACGCCTCCAAAAACCGTCCCCGGGACCTTGAAGTTGAACTCGAACGTCTGCGTCTTCACGAACTTGTACTCGGCGAAGACGCCGATGTTGCGGGTGAGAAACACGCGCACGCCCCCGAGAAACTGCCCTCCCAGCCGCGTGGCGGTGTCGTGGATGTCCTTGTTCACGTCGAGGGGCGTGGTCGTGGTCGAAAGCCTCCCGATGAAGGCGCCGAGCCCCGCGCCCACGTAGGGCTGGAAGCGGCCGCGCGGGAAGGCCTCGTTCATCCCCAGCGGGTAACGGTAGAGGGCGTTGAGCGCGACGGCCGTGACTTCGATGTCAGAGCTCACGACGCGGAGATCGCCGTTGAACGGAGCGCCGCCGATTGCGCCAGAGAACCGCGCCGTCTGTGCGTCGACGTCGGCGCTGAAGTGGTACGCCTCGAGCTCGAGCCCGAAGTTCCCTTCGAGCACGCGCGGCTCGAAGAAGTAGCCGAGCTTGCCGCCGTAGACGGCCGCGGTGCTGACATGGAGGCCCTTGATGGTGCCGTCCGCCGCAGTCAGGGCGCCGAGCTCCAACTTCTCCTGGAGGTCGGTGTTCTCGGTGAACGCCGCGCCGGTGAAGAGGGCCCCATACGGCTCGGCAGCGGCGAGCGCGGGCACGGCCAGGGCGAGGACAGCGGCCACGGCCAGGACCCACCATCCACTCCCGCCTTCGAAGTCCCACGCGCCAGCGTCCATGCTCTCTCCTTCGTGGTGAGCGGCCCGTCCCTCCAGCGGGGGCTCGTCACCGCCCCCCCGGGGCGGCGGGGAGGCAGAACGCGTCAAGCCCCGTGGCGAATGTGGTCCTGTCGAGGTTCATCAGTTCTTGCCGACCGACGCGCGCGTCCTTGGGCAATGCTCAGCGTGCTCGCTTCGATGGAAGCACAAGCGATCTCTGGACTCAAGAATTTTAACGAGACTGTCGAAGGGAGCCTCGACGGCCTAGTCGCGAAACTCGGCGTCCAGGATCTCGCGGATGAAGCGGTCGACCGAGACGGGGTAGAAGCGCACGTCGGGCGAGACGATCACCCCGGTGTTGATCACCTCACGCTGCGCCAGCTCCTCCAGCACCCGCTCCAGTTGGCCGTGCGAGTCGCGGTCGTGGCGCCGGATCCGCAGCTCTTCGCTCTCGAGCGCGACCTTCGGGGCGTAGCGGAAGCTGAACACGCGGGCGACGAGCCGCCGGTCCATCAGCTCGCTCTCGTGGAAGATCTCGCCGTACGTCGGCCCGGCGCTGCCGGCTCCGATCACGAGACGCGGCGACACCTTGATGCGCCCGCGGACCTCCACCGACCTGCTCGGCTGCTCGTGCTCGGGACCGACCAAGATGTACGGGAGGACGTGGTACCCGGCGATGATCCCGGTCAGCGGCTTCCGGACCACCCGCGTCTCGTCGAAGACGTGGCGGAGGAACTCCAGATCTTGCCACTCCTCGCTCACGCGATGTAGTGTACCAGTTGCATGGAGCCGCGACCGAGCCCGCCGCCCGCGCCCTCCGGCCCCGATCTCGCCGAGTGGGTCCACTATTGCGAGCGCTGCGGCGAGCGGATGCACGAGATCCACTGCAAGATCGTGTGCGACAACTGTGGCCGGTCGAGGGATTGTACCGACCCGTGATTTCGAGGGTGAAGCCTCCGTTCTGGGCGGACGTGCCTACCGCGTGCCCAGTCCGCCGAGTATTCGTCGGCGTCTCGGAGTCTCGCCGTCGTCGGCATCGTCGCCCTCCTAACCATGAACCAGCCAGCGACCCGGCCACCCCTCCACACGGCAGTCGGCGCGGAGCGCGCCGGTCGTGACCAGTCGGTCCACCGCGCGGGTCACCTCCTCGGCCCGGAGTCCGAAGAGGCGCGCCAGCAATCGCTCGCTGCTGAAGATCGCGCCCCGCGTGTAGCGCTCGATCAGCTGCGCCACCGCGCGCTCGCGGGCGAGCCGCCGCCCTTCCGCCACCGCCTCCGGCAGCCACGCCTCCACCAGGTCCCAGCGGTAAGAGAACGTCGGCTCGTACCGCTCTTCGGTCTTGACCACCCAGAGCCCCTGCTGGAGCTCGGCCATCGCCCGCTCGAACTCACGCGTCTTCGAGGGCTCGAGCATGAACGTGTTGGCCCGCAACCCGCGCGTGTACTGCGGGTGCTCTCGGATCAGCGCGTCCATCAGGCGGCGTGCCGTGTGCGACATCCGCCCCTCGGCGTACTCCCCGCGGTAGTCGCGCGCCCGTTGCCGCCCGCGGGCTCGGGCGTAGAAGGCGGGAAAGAGCTCGAGGGCCACCAGCAGCGGCCGGCCCTTGAGAAGCTTCCCGTAGTACACGCGTTTCTTCGACGGGAGTGTGTCCTTCAGCTCCCACGTGAGCCCGATGGACGCGTCGTGGTGCGAGCGCCGCGGCCAGCGCGGGCGCTCGGACCCCACCACCGCCTCCCAGAGGCACGCCACGCCCTCCGGGAAGCGATAGAACGTCGAGCAGAAGCCGACGTCCTCCACGAAGCCGAGCGCCGCGCGCTCGCTCCGCACGCGGCGCGACGGCACGCGGCGGAACGCGCGGGCGCGCAGGCGCTCGAGCGCGGCGGCGGTCACGTGAGCTCGCCGGTCCTCCTCGCGGGCGAGTGTACCCAAGACCTACGCCCGCGGACCGAGCCTCCTCAGGAACACTTCGATCTCCTTCTTCGTCTGGAGGTCGCCGGTGCGCCCCGCCACCTCGAGCCCCTGCGCGTAAGCCGCCCGGGCCTCCTCGGGCCGGCCCGCCTTCTCGAGAGCGCGGCCGAGGCCGCGGTACGCCGCAGTGTAGTCCGGCTTGAGCCGGACCGCCTGCCGATACTCGGCGACGGCGTCGTCGGCCAGCCCTGCATCGAGATAGGCGCCCGCGAGGCCGAAGCGGACGACAGGATCGTCCGGCATCAGCTCGGCGACTTCCTTGAACTCGGCGATCCGGTCTCCGTCAGCCACGTCGGAGGTTGAGCCCCACCTGGCTGAGGTCCTCGAAGATCAGCGCGGCCAGATCAGAGACCTCCTGGGTGAGGTGGGGCGACCCCGTCAGCGATTGGACCCGCCCGTCGATCGCCGCGGCCTGTGGGTTGCCGGCGACGGCCGGGGCCCGAAAGGCGGGGTCGCGCCGCATCCGGAGCGTCGCGGCGAGCGCGACCAGTGTTCGCATCAGCTCTTATTGACCGCTTTTCGCCGGCTGTTGTAAAGTGCGCCGCATGAAAAAGACGACGAAGAAGGCGGCTTCGCGAAAGGCCGTGGCGAAGAAGCCGGTGGCCAGGAAGCCGGTGGCGGGGACGACGACCCCGACGCGCTCCGCGTCGAAGGCGTCGCCAGCGACATACCTGCCGGCGCCGATCCAGACCACCGGCTGGGCGCCGTTCAGATACCCGCCGCAGTAAGCTGAACCGGCTCCTCGCGCACGTCCTGCCCGGCGGCATGCTGCTGCTGGGCGCCGTGGTGGCGCTCCGGTCGGGACCGCTCCGGGATTCGCTCGCCGCGCTGGTCCCGGTCGCCCCCTGGCTGGTCTTCGGCGCCGGGATGCTGCTTGGCTGGCGCTTCAACAGGATCCAGCTCGTCCTGGCGCTGCTCGTCCTGGCCGGCGCCGATCGGGCGCTCGTCTACGTCGCCGACGCGGGCGCCCCCGTAGGCAGCGCCGCCCGCGTCGCCTTCACGTGCGTGGCGGTCCTGCTGCCGCTGGACCTCGCGGCGATCGCGTGGATGACCGAGCGCTCGCGGCAGGTCCCGCCGACAGGGTGGCTCCTCGCTGCGCTCGCGATCCAGCCGCTCGTCGTCGCACTCGTCGCCCGCCCCGAGCTGGCGGACGTCGCCCGAGCGCTCGAGCGTCGCCTCGTCGGCGAGGGCGGCGCGTGGACGCCTGTGCCGCAGCCGGCGACGCTCGTCTTCGTCACGGCCCTCGGGCTCATCGTCGCCGGCTGCCTGGCCCGCCAGACGATCACCCAGTCGAGCCTCGCCTGGGCAGTGGTGGCCACGTTCCTGGCGCTAGACGCCGCCGCGCCGCCCGCCTCGACCGTGTACCTGACGACCGCCGGGCTCATCCTCGTCGTCTCGCTCATCGAGACGTCGCACCGCATGGCCTACGACGACGAGCTGACCGGGCTGCCGGGGCGCCGGGCGCTCGGCGAGGCGCTCGGGAGGCTCGGAGGCCAGTACGCGATCGCCATGGTGGACATCGATCACTTCAAGCGATTCAACGACGAGCACGGCCACGCCGTGGGCGACCAGCTCCTCAGAATGGTGGGGACCACGCTCACCCGGATCGACGGCGGCGGGCGCCCGTTCCGCTACGGCGGCGAGGAGTTCGCGGTGCTCTTCCCGAGCACGACGGCGGAGGCGGCGCTGCCACACCTCGAGCGCTTCAGGCACTCCATCGAGCACGCGTCGTTCACGCTCCGCGGCCGCGACCGGCCCCGGACCAAGCCGAAGACGGTGCGGCCCGCCGGCCACCGCAGGCGGGTGGCCGTCACCGTCTCGATCGGCGTCGCCGAGCCCGGGAGCGGCCGCGCCGCGCCCGACGATGTGATCAAGGCGGCCGACGCCGCGCTCTACCGCGCGAAGCACGCTGGCCGCAACCGTACCTCCAGCGCCGGGTAGATCCGGGTCAGTCCCTTGACTCACGCGCCCGGCTGGGGGAATCTCAGCTGTCACCGACACTGGAAAGGACTCCTATGCGGACCTCACGGCTCGCCGGCTCTCTCCTCCTCGCCGCGCTCGTCCTGGGCCACGCCCGGGCGGGCGCGGAGATTCGCGTGTTCGTCACGAACGAGAAATCGGACGACGTGACCGTGATCGACGCGACGACCCGGACCGTGCTGAAGACGATCCCGGTCGGCAAGCGGCCGCGGGGCGTGGCGGCGAGCCCCGACGGGAGGCGCGTCTACGTGACCAACAGCAACTCGGACACCCTCAGCGTCATCGACGCGAGGTCGCTGGCGGTCTTGAGTACGGTGCCCGCGGGCCTCGATCCCGAGGGGCTGACGCTCAACCGGGCGGGGACCGTGCTCTACGTGGTCAACGAGAACGAGCTGTCGGTCACCGTCCTGGACGCCGACTCGCTCAAGATCATGAAGAAGATCGGTGTCGGGAAGGAGCCGGAAACGGCGGTGACATCGCCGGACGGGCGCTGGGTCGCCGTCTCCAACGAGACCTCCGACGACGTCCACCTGATCGAGACGGCGAGCGACACGGTCGTCAAGCGGATCTCCGTGCCCAAGAATCCGCGCGGCATGCGCTTCACGGCGGACTCGCGGCGGCTCTTCGTCGCGAGCGAGCAGGCGCACGTCGTCTCCGTGATCGACGTGGCGCAGGGGAGCGTCACCAAGTCGGTAGAGACCGGCGGGAGTCGGCCGGTCGACGTGGCGCTCACGCCCGACGGCGCCCGCGCGTACGTGTCCCACGGCCAGTCCGGCGACCTCCGCGTGCTCGACACCGCGTCGTTGCAGATGCTCGCGGTGATCCCGGTGGGGCCGCGAACCTGGTGGACGGCGCTCACGCCGGACGGCAGGTTCCTCTGGGCGACGGTCGGGCGGACCGGCGAGGTCGCGGTGATCGACACGCAGTCGAACGCCGTCGTGGGGCGCGTCCGGTGCGGCACGCTGCCGTGGGGTGTCGCGATCGCGAACGTTCCCTGACGGCGCGGCGCGCCGGTCAGAGCACGAGCCGAAGCCAGTGTCGCTCGCGGCCACCGCGCGAGGAGAGGATCCAGCCGTCCAGCCCCCACGCCCGCCCGGCTCGGGCGAAGAAAAAGATGACCATCGAGGTCACGAGCAGGACGTGGAACCCTTGTTGGCCGAAGCTCATCCACTGGGTCGCCAGTCCGAAGTTCAGGCTGAGGAAGAGCCCGACGAGCCCGGCGAGGCCGGTCAAGAGCCCCAGAACGAGCCCGACGCCCACCGCCACCTCTCCGTAGGCCTGGAGCGTCGCAAACATGCCGCTGTGCGGGAGGACCGTCACCTCCAGGAAGTCCTTATACCAGCCGACGGGGTTGCCGGCGGCGAACTCGGCGACCCGCTTGGGATGAAAGGCCAGGAACCGCTCTGACACCGCCGGGTACGGGACGATTCCCCAGAGGTGTCCCACGACGAGCTTCGTCCACACGGCCTTGAGGAACCACAGGCCGACGACGACGCGGAGCAAGGCGATCCAGCTTTGGGGAGCGATCATGGGAGCCACTTCAATACGGACGCTCGGGTCTTGTCAACCTGTTGCCGGTGCGGGGGAGGCTTCGGAAGGGGCTTCGCCCCCCTCCGAGTCATCTACTCGAGCCCCCACGCGAAGATCCGCGTCGGCGTGACCTCGACGACCACGGAGTCCGACGGGTCCAGCGCGGCCTCGCGCGAGTACTGAGGGTACTTCCGGTAGAGCAGCGCGCGGATCCGCCGGAACGTCGACCCGCGCGCGATGAGCCGCGCCCGCCCCTGGATCATGACGCCCTTGATGTGTGCCCAGTCCTCGGAGTAGAGGTCCACCGTCACGGCAACGCGCGGGTTCTCGGCGAGGTTCAGCGCCTTCCGGCCGTCGGTGCCGGAGGCGAAGTAGATCTTGCCCCCGGCCACGACCTGGCAGACGGGCACGAGATGCGGCATGCCCCGCCGGCCGGCCGTGGCCACGCGGCACACGCGTTCGTGCTCGATCAACCGGGCAACCGCCTTCGTCATCCGCATCGCCCGCTACGCCCCCGCGGCGACGAACGTGACAATGGCGTCGATCACCGCCTGCGGCTCCTCCTCGGGGATGAAGTGGCCCGAGCCGCTCACGGCGTGGCCCGCCACGGTGGACGCGCACCGCCCCTTCCAGACGCCGAGCATGTCGCCGGCCTGCGGGCTTCGCCCGGCGCCCCAGAGCACGAGGGTCGGCACCGCGATCTTCCGCTCGCGATCGGCGCGGTCGTGCTCGAGGTCGAGCGTCGCCGCCGCGCGATAGTCCTCGAACCCGGCGCGCATCGCGCCGGGCTGGCGGAAGCAGCGGACGTACTCCTGCACCGCCTCCTCTTCGATCGCGGCCGGATTGTACGCCCACGCCTTGTACATGAAGCGGAGATAGATGTCCTCGCGCCCCGCGGTGAGAGCCTCGGGAAGGTCCGGCACCTGATGGAAGAACCAGTGCCAGCGGGCGCGCGCGCTCACGTGGTCGGTGGAGAGGAACACGTCGTAGGTGGGCGCGATGTCGAGCAGCACGAGATGCGTCAGGAGCGAGGGGTGGTCGAGGGCGAAGCGGTGGGCGACGCGGGCGCCGCGGTCGTGCCCGACGAGGACCACCGGCCCGAGGCCGAGCGCCCGGACCACGTCGGCGACATCGGCCGCCATGGTGCGCTTGTCGTAGCCCGTGGCGGGACGGTCGGAGTCGCCGTAGCCGCGCAGGTCGACCGCCACGACGGTGAACCGCTCGGCGAGCGCCGGCATCACCTTGCGCCACATGTGCCCCGTCTGCGGGTAGCCGTGGAGGAGGACCATGCCAGGCCCCGCGCCCATCCGCCGATAGTGAATCCGCACGCGATCCGTCACCGTCACGACGCTTCGGATCATCGGTAGAGCCGTCCTTTCTGGAATTTCCGGTGACACTGGAACAGCGTGTACTCGACCGCGCGCACCGTCACGCCGAGCCGCCGGGCGTGGCGCCTCAGCTCCCCGAGATACTCGAGCCAGTCCCGGAGCGTGAAGCCGCGCCCCGCCGGCTTCCGGTCCACCGAGCCGAGCCCGAACAGGAGCTGCCAGGCGCGGATGTCGAGGACGCCGTAGCGCCGCGGGTCGATCAGCGTCAGGACCGCCGACGCCGTCGGCACGCTCACGCCGCGAAGGCGCGTCAGCAGCTCGAGCCGCCTCTCCTCACTCCGCGCGGTGAGGACGGCGCGCGAGATGCGCCGCACGGCCGCGGCGCGGTTCGCCGCGTAGTGGCGGAGCGCGCGCGGGCTCTTCCATCGGCACATACGGAGGAGCTCACCGCGCGTGAACCAGCCGCGGCGTCTGACCTCCGCGAGCTCGCCCATCAGCGCGGCCGTCGCCGGGTCCTCCTCCACCAGCTCCCGCCGGAGCAGCGCCTCGACGCTCTGGTACGGCACGCGGCCGAGCACCGCCCGACCCCCTTCACGCGCGCGGCAGGCGCCCGAGGGCCCGCAGCACGCGCTCGGGCGTGATCGGCTGCTCGGCGAGCATCGCCCCGAAGGGGACCAGCGCGTCGTTGACCGCGTTGAGGATCGCGGCGGGCGCGCCGGCCGTGCCGCTTTCGCCCGCGCCCTTGTAGCCGCCCGCGATCGATGGCGCCGGCGTCTCGAGGTGATGGACCTCGATGGGCGGGAGGTCCGCCGCGGACGGCACCGCATAGTCCATGAGCGTCGTTGTGAGGAGCTGGCCGCGCTCGTCGTAGACGCAGTGCTCCCAGAGCGCCCCGCCGATGCCCTGGGCGACGCCGCCGCGCACCTGCCCGTCGACGAGCGCCGGATTGACGAGCTTGCCGCAGTCGTCGACCGCGACGTACTTTCGCACGGCCACGCGGCCCGTCTCCGTGTCGAGCTCCACCACCGCGAGATGGGCGCCGTTGGTGAACGTCCATGCGCCGGGATTCGTGTAGTGGACCGTCGCCTCCAGGCTCGGCTCGAGGCCCGGGAGCTCGTTCGAGCGGAACCAGACCGTCCGCGCGAGCGGACCGAGGGCGAGCGCGCGGGCCGGGCTGCCGCGCACGTGCACCGCGCCGTCCGCCAGCTCGACGTCTCCCTCGTGGGCCTCGAGCAGCGCCGCGGCGACGCGCCGGATGCGGTCGCGCAGCGCGCGCGCCGCCAGCAGCGTGGCGCTCCCGCCGATCGGCATACCGCGGCTCGCCCACGTCCCGCCTCCGTAGGGAACCACGCCCGTATCGCCCGAGAGGACGGCGACCGCCTCGAGCGGGACCCCGAGCTCGTCGGCGACGATCTGCGCGAGCGCGGTTCGCGTGCCCTGGCCCTGGTCGGTGACGCCGGTGAGCACCGTGACGGCGCCCGACGGCTCCAGGCGCACCGTCGTCCCCTCCTGGCCCGAGATCGGCGCGCCCCCGATGCCGTAGAACTGCGCGCCCGGGCCGGTCAGCTCCACGAAGCACGAGAGCCCGATGCCCACGGCGCGACCCGCCGCGCGCGCCGCGCGCTGCTCCCGCCTGAGCTCGTCGTACCGGGCGGCCGCGAGCAGCGTCTCGAGCGCCGCGTGGTAGCTGCCGCTGTCGAAGACGTTCCCCGTGGCGGAGGTGTACGGAAGCTCGTCGGGGCGCACCAGGTTGCGTCGCCGGATCTCGGCGGGGTCGAGCCCGAGGTCGCGCGCGATCAGCTCGACCATGCTCTCGGTGACGGCGGTCGCGATCGGGTGGCCGACGGCGCGGTACTGGGAGGTGATCCCCTTGTTCTGCGCGACCACCCGGAGCGTCGCGTCGTAGTGGCGGAGCCGGTACGGGCCCGGCAGGAGGCGCAGCACCTGGCCGCCCTCGACGACGCTCGAGCGCGGATACGCGGAGTAGGGGCCGACGGCGGCCGTGATCGTCGCGCGCATCGCCGTGAGCGTCCCGTCGGCGGCCGCCGCCACGTCGACGCGCACCGTCTGCTCGCGGGCGTGGATGTCGGAGACGAACGACTCGCGGCGCGTCGCGACCCACTTGACGGGGCGGCCGAGTACCAGCGCCAGGGCGCACGCGGCCATGTCGTCCTGGTAGACGTGGATCTTGATGCCGAAGCTCCCACCCACGTCGGGCGCGATGACGCGCACGCGCTGCTCGGGGAGCGAGAACAGCTCGGCCAGCACCGCCTGCATCATGTGCGGGACCTGCGAGGAGATCCAGAGCGTCAGCGCGCGCGTGGACGGCTCGTAGTCGACCACGAGGCTCCGCGGCTCGACGGGTACGCCGGTGTGTCTCCCGATCCGGAATTCCCGCGCGTACACGCGGTGGGCCGCGGCGAACGCGCCGTCCGCGTCGCCCGCGGCGAGGCGCGTCTCATAGATCAGGTTGTCGCCGAGCTCCGCGTGAATGAGGGGCGAATCCGGGGCGAGCGCCGCCTCGGGGTCGAGGACGGCGGGGAGCGGCGCGTACTCGACGGCGACGCGCTCCGCGGCGTCCTCGGCGGCCGCCGGGGACAGGGCGGCGACGGCGACGATCGGCTCGCCGACATAGCGGACGCGCTCCATAGCGAGCGGCAGCATCGCGGCCGTCTTCATGCCTTTGTAGTGGAGGAGCACGCCGCGATAGGGCTTGCAGAGGCGGGCCGCGGCGGGACCGTCGAGCACGCCGACGACGTCGGGGGTGCGCCGGGCGGCGTCGACGTCCACACGCGCCAGGTGCGCATGGGCGTGAGCGCTGCGGACGAACGCGACGTGGACCATACGCAGCAGGACCATGTCGTCCACGTAGCGCCCGCGCCCGGTGAGGACGCGCGGATCGTCCGGACGCTTCACGCGCGAGCCGACGTGTCGCACGCGCGGGAGTCTAGCACGGCTGACACGGCGGTCATCTAACGGGAGCCGTGGGGCCGGCACCTTCGGTGGGTGGCCCGAGACGAGGTGCGCCCCGGCTCCGTGTTGCGCCCCGGCTCCGTTTGACACGCGGGCGTACCCCTCCTATCATCGGCGCCACTCTCACCAAGGAGGCGCCCCATGCACCGACGCACGTTCCTCGCCACCACCGCGTCCGGCGTCGCCGTCGCCGCGTTTCCCGCCGTCCTTCGCGCCCAGGGCGCCGACACGATCAAGATCGGCTTCCCAGGGCCGCTGACCGGCCCCTTCGGCGCCCTCGCCAAGGACCAGCAGCAGGGTGCGATCGTGGCGATGGAGGAAATCAACGCCAAGGGCGGGGTGCTGGGGAAGAAGCTCGAGATCCTGTTCCGCGACGACCAGCTCAAGCCCGCCGTCGGCGCCCAGCGGACCAAGGAGCTGATCGAGAACGAGCAGTGCGAGTTCGTCGTCGGCGGGCTGGCGGCACACGTGCAGATGGCGATCAACGAGCAGACCAAGAAGGCGAAGAAGCTCTTCATCTCGGTGAGTCAGTCCGACGAGATCAGCGCCAAGCCGGACCTCGGCCCGCTCACGTTCCACGAGGCACTCAACCCGACGATCACCGGTCGCGCCGTGGGGTCGTGGGTGGCCGAGAACCTCGGCCGGAAGTGGTGGATCATCTACGCCGACTACGCCTGGGGCAAGCAGAACCACGCCGTGTTCGGCGAGGTCCTCAAGAAACACGGCGGCACCCTGCTCGGCTCGACGCCCTACCCGCTCGGCAGCGCCGAGTTCTCCGCGCACCTGCCGAAGATCGTCGCCGCGAAGCCCGAGGTGTTGATCACGGTCACGCCCGGCGCCGACAACATCGCCTTCCTCAAGCAAGCCATCAGCTTCGGACTGAAGAAGGAGATGAAGATCGCCCAGCCGCTGCACTGGCTGCCCCAGCTCAAGGAGGGAGGCCCGGACCTCTACGCGGACATCTACGCCTCCACCAACTTCTTCTGGGAGCTGGAGGACACGATCCCCGAGGCCAAGAACTACGTCGGCCTCTACCGCAAGAAGTTCAACACCCCGGCCGGCGACTACGGCGCCTACGCCTACAGCGCGATCCACGAGGTGGCCCGCGGCGTCACGCTGGCCAAGACGGTCAACTCCGACGCGGTCGCCGCCGCCCTGATCGCCAACCCCGTCTACAACCACTACAAGGGCAAGCAGTGGTGGCGCGCGTGCGACCACAAGGCGTTCCAGGACCTCTGGATCGTCAAGGGCCGCGAGCGGTCGAAGATGAAGGGCGAGTGGGATCTCGTCGAGATCGTCAAGCGCATCCCGGGCAACCAGGAGCTCGACCGCACCTGCGCCGAGAAGGGCTTCGCCTAGGACGTGCCCGAGCTGACGCTCGCGACGCTGGTGGCGCAGGTCTTCACGGGCCTCGTGCTCGGGATGATCCTGGTGCTGCTGGCAATCGGCCTGAGCCTCATCTTCGGGCTGATGACCGTGGTGAACTTTGCCCACGGCTCGCTCTACATGCTCGGCGCGTACCTCGGGTTCTTCCTCATCGGGTACACGAAGAGTTTCTGGCTGGCGCTGGTGGTCGCGCCGCTTCTCGTCGGCGCCTTCGGCTTTGGGATCGAGCGCTTCCTCGTCCGCCGGCTCTACGGACGCTCGATCGACGACCCGCTGCTGCTCACCTTCGGACTCTCGCTCGTCATGATCGAGGCGGCACGGCTGATCTGGGGCAAGATCGGCCTGACGCTCGATCCCCCACGCGAGCTCGCCGGCGCCGTCGACCTCGGCTTCACATATTTTCCCCTCTACCGCCTCTTCGTCATCGGCGTCACCGTCGTCGTCCTCCTCGCGCTCTACCTGTTCCTCGAGAAAACGAACGTCGGGCTCATCATCCGCGCGGGCTCACGCGATCCGCTCATGGTGCGCGCGCTCGGCTTCGACCTCGGGCGCGTGTGGCTTCTCGTCTTCGGCATCGGCGCCGCGCTCGCCGGCCTCGCGGGCATCCTCGCGGGCCCCATGCGCGGCGTCTACGCCGAGATGGGCGTGACGATCGTCATCGAGTCGTTCGTGGTCGTGGTGGTCGGAGGAATGGGGAGCCTCGTGGGCGCCATCGTCGCCGGCATCGTGATGGGCGAGGTCGTGAGCCTCACGACGCTCTTCGCGCCGAAGTTCGCCGAGATCATGGTCTTCATCGTGATGGCGCTCGTCCTCCTCGTCCGGCCGAGCGGACTCTTCGGCGAAGCCGGTCTGATGGAATGAAGAGCGCATTGGATCAGCGGAACCGGGCCGCGCCTGCCCTCACGCGCTGGATCGCTCGCCGTCCGGTCGTCGCCTTCGTCGTCGTCTTCGCGGTGTTCCCGTTCGTCGTGCCGTACAAGGCGCTCGCGACGCAGGTCCTGATCTACGGCCTCTTCGCCCTGGGCTTCAACCTGCTCTACGGCTACACGGGGCTCCTCTCCTTCGGCCACGCGGCCTACTGGGGGCTCGGCGCCTACGGCACGGGCATCGCGCTCGCCAAGCTCAAGGTGGGCTCGCTCTGGCTCGCGCTCGGGGCGGGGCTCGGGCTCGCGGTCCTCGGCGGGGCGGTGATCGGCTTCTTCTGCCTGCGGCGGCTGGGCATCTACTTCGCGATGCTGACGCTCGCCTTCGCCCAGCTCCTGTATTTCGTCGGCTTCCATCTGGCCGATTGGACGGGCGGCGACGACGGGCTCCGGGGGATCGACGTGCCGCCGCTCAGGCTGCCGGGGATCACGATCCCGCTGGACACCTCGCTCGCCTTCTACTACTTCGCCTTCGGGCTCGTCGCACTCGCCGTGGCGGCGCTCAAGCGCATCCTCGACTCGCCGTTCGGGGCCGTGCTCCAGGCGATCCGCGAGAACAGCGGGCGCGCCACGGCGTGCGGCTACGACATCGGCCGGGTGAAGCACCTCTCCTTCGTCTTCTCGGCCCTCTTCGCGGGGCTCGCCGGCGCGCTCGACGCGCTCCGGCTCAACGTCGTGCCGATCGAGTCGCTCTACTGGACGACCTCGGGGCAGGTCGTGATCATGACGCTGCTCGGCGGCGCCGGAACCTTCTTCGGCCCCTTCGTTGGCGCCGCCACGTTCCTCGTCCTGGAGGACCGCCTCGCGATCTTCACCGAGTCCTGGCCGCTCGTGATCGGCGCGATCTTCATGGCCTTCGTCCTCTTCCTGCCGAAGGGCATCTGGGGCACGCTGCTCGCGCGGTTCGGAGCCTGAGCGGTCGATGCGCCGCTTTCTCGCCGTGCGGCTCGTCCAGTCGCTCACGACGCTCCTCCTCCTTTCGCTCGCCGTCTTCATCCTGGCCCGCGCCACCGGCGACCCCTTGAGCCTCGTGTTGCCGATGGCGGCGACCGAGGAGGACTACACGAACGCCCGGCGCTATCTCGGGCTCGACCGGCCGCTGCCCGAGCAGTACCTGAGTTTCCTCGCGAAGGCGGTGAGCGGTGACTTCGGCACATCGCTGCGCGCCCGGCGGCCGGTGAACGAGCTCCTCCGGGAGCGCTTCCCCAACTCGCTCAAGCTCGCCGCGTTCTCGATGACCGTGAGCCTGCTCGTCGCGTTCCCGCTCGGTGTGGCGGCCGCCGTCCGCCGAGGCACCATGGTCGACACCGTGGCGAAGACCGTGGCCGGTCTCGGCCAGGCGCTGCCGACGTTCTGGGTGGGCATCGTGCTGATCGAGGTCGTGGCCGGGCGCCTGCAGTGGCTCCCCGCGGGCGGCACCGGCGGGCTCGCGCACTACGTCCTGCCCGGCTTCACCCTGGGCTGGTTCGTCCTCGCCGGCCTGATGCGCCTTCTCCGCTCGTCGGTGCTGGACGTCCTGGACGCGGACTACGTGCGGACCGCGCGCGCGAAGGGCGCCTCCGAGCGCGCGGTGATCTGGCGCCACGCGCTCCGGAACGCGCTGATCCCCGTCGTCACCTTCGCCGGCGTGTCGTTCGCGATCCTCGTGACGACGGCGGTCGTGGTCGAGACGGTCTTCGCGTGGCCTGGCATGGGGCGTCTCGCCTACGAGGCGATCACCGGACGCGACTTCCCCGTGATCCAGGCCGTCGTGCTCGTCACGGGCGCGGTCGTCGCGGCCGTGAACCTCACGGTCGACGTGCTCTACGTCTGGATCGATCCGCGGATCCGCTATGGCTGAGCGACGGCACGTGCGCCGCCCGCCGCTTCTCCCCGTGGCGATCATCGTCGTCTTCGTGGCCGTCGCCGGTCTCGCGGGCGTCGCGAGCCCGGCCGATCCCTACGCGCAACACCTGCGTGCGCGCCTCGCGCCGCCGATCTGGAGCGAGGGCGGCGCGTGGACGCATCCGCTCGGCACCGACCGGCTCGGGCGCGACCTCCTCTCCCGGATCCTCTACGGCGCCCGCGTGTCGCTCGCGGCGGGCGTGGTGACGGTGGCCCTGGCGGGAGCGATCGGCGGTGGGGTCGGGCTCGTGGCGGGCTACTTCGGCGGGCGCACCGGCGCCCTCTTGATGCGCGCCACCGATGCGACGCTCGCGTTTCCCATCATCCTCCTGGCGCTCCTGCTCGCCGTGACGGTGGGCCCGAGCTTCACGAACGTCGTGGTCGCCATCGCGCTCATCCTGTGGGCCCGGTACGCGCGCGTGATCTACGGCGAGGTCGTGTCGCTCATGGAGCGAGACTTCATCGCGCAGGCCCGCGCCATCGGCGCCTCGCCCGCACGGATCATCGCGTTCCATCTCTTCCCCAACACGGCCAACACGCTCATCGTCCTCGTGAGTCTCCAGGTCGGCTATGTCATTATCGTGGAGGCCGCGCTCTCGTTCCTCGGCGCCGGGATCCCGCCGCCGACCCCGGCGTGGGGGTCGATGATCGCCGAGGGTCGGGACTACATCACGAGCGCGTGGTGGGTGTCGCTGTTCCCAGGCCTCGCGATCCTGCTGGTCGTTCTGGCCTTCAACCTGGTTGGAGACTGGCTCCGGGACGTCCTCGACCCGAGGCTCGGCCAGTTCTGAACGCAAGGAGACTATCGATGCGACGCGCGATCCTGAGCCCGTTGATCGTCCTGTGCCTGTTGACCGCCACGCCCACGTGGGCCCAACCATCAGGGGGCGAGCTGAGCGTCGTCCTCTCGAGCCTCTCGTCGGAAGCGCTCGACCCGATCCTGGCCGGCCACATCGTCAAGTTCTACCTCTCGCTGATGTTCGACTACCTCGTCGGCGCCACGCCCGACGGCCAGCTCTCGCCCGACGGCGGCGTCGCCACGCGATGGGAGACGTCGGCCGACGGCAAGCGCTGGACCTTTCACCTGCGGCGCGGCGTCAGGTTTCACACCGGCGACGAGCTGACCGCCGAGGACGTGAAGGTCAGCATCCTGCGCGCGCTGGGGCCGCGCTCGACGACCGGCTATGCCCAGGGGCTCCGCCAGCTCGTCAAGGAGATCGAGACGCCGGCGCCCGACCGCGTCGTCATCGTCACGAAGGACGCGAGCGTGATGATCCCGACGCTCTTGTCGCGGCTCCTCTCGACCGAGGGGATGATCCTGCCGAAGAAATACCTCGAGGCGAAGGGCGACGACGGCTTCGCGCGGGCACCCGTCGGGTCGGGCCCCTACCGCTTTGTCGAGCAGGTCTCGGGCTCCCACGTCAGGCTCGAGGCCGTGCCGTCCCATTGGCGTCTCGGCGCGCCGAAATACAAGACGGTCGTCTTCAAGGCCGTGCCCGAGGAGACGACGCGCATCGCGATGCTTCGCCGCGGTGAAGCCGACATCGTCGAGATCAGCCGCGAGCGTATGAAAGAGGTCGAGCACGCCGGCTACACCGTCCACCTCCGCCGGGAGGACGGGCAGATCGAGGGGTGGTTCGTCCAACCCTGGTCGCAGACCCCGATCCGGGACAAGCGCGTCCGCGAGGCGCTCAACCTCGCGATCGACCGGAAGGAGCTCGCCGAGACGGTCTTCGGCGGCCAGGCCGCGCCCGCGGCGGTGCCGTTCGGCCTCTCGTGGTCGTTCCCCGAGATCAAGTTCAAGATCACGCCCGAGATGGTCTACGCCTACGATCCTGGCCGCGCGAAGAAGCTCCTGGCCGACGCGGGCTACGCCAACGGTTTCGCGATCGACGTCTTCGCCTTCCAGCTGCCCGGCTTCCCCGAGGGGCGGGCGATGGCGGAGGCGATCGCCGGCTACTGGCAAAACGTCGGGCTCAAGCCCCGCCTCATCCCGGTGGACTATCCGGCATTCCGCAAGCAGTGGTTCGATCGCACGGCGCCCGGCGCCCTCGGCTACTACAACATCGCGAACCGCGACTGGATCGGCACCTATGCGCTCATCGACAAATACGCGGCGCCGACCGCGAAGTCGGCGTCCATCCGCGACCCCGAGCTCGACGGCCTCATGGACGCGCTGATCCACCAGCCCGACCGCGAGAAGACCTACGCGCTCATGCGCTCCATTTTCAACCGGCTTCGCACCGAGCACCTGGGGCTGCCGCTGGTCTATTACCACACGCCGTACGCGACGTCGAAGCGCATTCCCAGGTGGAATCCGGGCGCCGTCATGTACGAGCTCAACATCGACGAGATGGTCGCCGGGAAATGAGGGGGACGACATGCCCGGCCCGTCATCGTGGCCACCCCGACGGTGACCGACTCTTCTGAGCGGTCCTCCTACGCGCGGGTGCGGCCCTTGATGTACTGGATCGCGTCCTGAACCGTCTGAACTTGCTCCGCTTCCGTGTCGAGGATCTGTAAATTGAATTCCTCTTCCAGGGTCGAGCGAATCCGCGCCCAGGCCCAGATCGTCGGCAAGCTTGGCCTCGGGCTTCACCTGCGACTCCTGCACTCCGAGTTGTTCGACGATGATCCTCTTGACCTTCTCCTCCACAGCCACGGTGGCCCCCTTGTCCTCCCGGGGGTCGCGTCGGACAGCCCCGCCACGCAGAGGGCCCGTCGCCACGCCGTTCCCCTGCCAGGTCAGGACGGCCGACGCCCAGGTGACGCCCGTCCCGAACGCCGTGAGCAGCAGCGTCATCCCCGGCTGCACCCGCCCGTCACGGACCGCTTCGTCCAGGGCGAGGGGAATGGAGGCGGCGGAGGTGTTCCCGTACCGGTCAAGGTTGACGACGATCTTGGCCTCCGGAAAAGCCAGCCGGTTCGCCAGCGTCTGGATGATGCGCGCATTAGCCTGGTGGGGGATGATCAGGTCGACGTCGGAGACTTCGAGCCTGTTGGCCTTGAGCGCGGCCATGCAGGCCTCTTCCATGGCCCGGACCGCCAGCCGAAAGACTTCAGTGCCGCTCTGCATGTGGATCAGGTGGAGTCCTTCCTGCAGCACCTGCTCACTGAGGGGAAAGCGAGACCCTCCTCCCGGTGCCGCCAGGAGGGCCCACTCCGCCCCATCGGAGTAAAGATGGGTCGAGCGGATCCCCGGCCCGCCCTCCTGAGCCTGCAGGACGACGGCGCCCGCCCCGTCCCCGAAAAGGACACAGGTGTTCCGGTCTTTCCAGTTCACGAACTTGCTCAGGCTCTCCGCTCCCACGAGCAGAATCGTCCTCGCGCTGCCGCTCCGGATGAGGCTATCCGCCACGGCGAGGCCGTAGATGAATCCGGAGCAGCCAGCTCCGATGTCGAACGCGGCCGCCCGCCGCGCTTTCAAGGCATCCTGGACGAGGCAGGCGGTGGCCGGGAACGGAACTGCCGGGGTGATCGTGGCCACGAGCAGCATGTCCAGATCTATCGAGTCCACCCCGGCCGCGGCAAGGGCCTGGAGCGCCGCACCCTCCGCCAGGGTTGCAGAATCTTCTCCCGGGCCGCAGACGCGGCGCTCCGCGATCCCGGTTCGGGTCCGGACCCACTGATCCGTGGTGTCGACCATCCGTTCCAGGTCGTGGTTCGTCAACACCGTGGCCGGCGCGCACGACCCTGTGCCGATGATGCGACTTGTAAGCATCGGAGCCCCCCACCTCTCAGCGGTCGTGGTGCTTCTCATGCGCCGAGGAAGGCCGGCATCCGCTTCTCGTTGAACGCGGCGATGCCTTCCTTTGCGTCATGGCTGTCGAAGAGCTGCTGCTGGAGCTCGCGCTCTAGCGCGATGCCTGACACGAGCGGCAGCTCGGCGCCGGACTGCACCGCCCGCTTGATCAGGCCCACGCTCTTACTCGCCTTGTGCGGCGGACAGAACTGCCGGGCGTAGAGGAGCGTCTGCTCCCAGAACGAGCTCGCGGGAAACACCTCGTTGACCAGGTCGAGCTCCTTGGCGCGGGCGAACGAGAAGGTCTCGCCCTTCGCCATGAGCTCGATCGCACGGGCTTTTCCGACAAGCCGGGCCAGCCGTTGAGTGCCGCCGAGCCCCGGGAGGACGCCCAGGTTCACCTCGGGAAGCCCGATCTTGCCGCCGTCCGCCTTGGCGATGCGGAGATCGCAGGCGAGCGCCACCTCCAGACCGCCGCCCACGGCGTGGCCGTTCAACGCGGCGATCGTGAGCTTCGGCGTGTGCTCCAGACGACTCAGCGTCTCGTTCGCATAGAGACTGAAGTAATAGAGGAAGCGCGGCGTCTCGCGCTGCATCATACGGATGTTGGCGCCCGCCGAGAAGAATCGCTCGCCGCCCCCCCGCAGGACGATCACGTGGACGTCGTCGTCGAAGCGCGCGCGCACGATCGCCTCGTCGAGCTCTCGCATCATGCCGAGCGAATAGGCGTTCGCCGGCGGATCGCAGAGCTCCACGATCGCGATTCCGCCTTCCGCTCGATATTCGACCAGCTGCTTCTCTGCCTTTGGTCGCTCCATCACGGTCGCCATGAGTCGTCACGCCTCCGTCTGTTCTGGGAGTGCGCCCCGTCTGGCAGGGCGGCGGGCTCAGTCCTTGACGCGTACCACGACCTTGCCCAGCTGCTCGCTCTGCTGGAGCCGCTCCAACGCCGTCCGCGCCTCGGCGAGCGGGTACACCCGGTCCACGTGGGGCCGTAGATGCCCTTCGCCCAGCACCCGCACGGTTTCCCGATACTCGGCCTCGTTGCCCATGGTGGAGCCCATGATCGTGTACTGGTTCCAGAACAGTCGCCGCACGTCGGTCACGACTTTCGGGCCCGTGGTGGCCCCACAGGTCACGAGCCGGCCGCCTTTGGCGAGCGCGCGCAGCGACTCCTCCCACGTCGCATCCCCCACGTTCTCCACCACCACGTCCACCCCGCGCTTGTCGGTGAGGGCTCGCACCTCCTGCGCCACCTTTTGCGTCCGGTGGTTCAGCGTCACGTCGGCTCCGAGCTTCTTCGCCTCGGCCAACTTGGCGTCGCTCGAGCTCGTCACGATCACCCGGGCGCCGCGTAGCTTCGCGATCCGCATCGCCATCAGCGCCACGCCGCCACCGATCCCCCACACGAGCACCCACTCCCCAGGCCGCACCTTCGCCCGGGTCACAACCATGCGCCAGGCGGTGAGCGTCGCCAGTGAGAACGCGGCGGCCTCCGGCCACGTGAGCGGAGGATCGAGCCGCGGCATGCGGGCCACGTTCGCCTCGGGCACCACGACGTACTCCGCCATCGTTCCAGGCCGGTGCTCTCCGAGCACCTGGTAGCTCACGCACAGCGCGTGCTCACCCGCCCGACAGAACTCGCACGCGTAACACGAGACACCCGGGTTGATCAGCACCGGCTCCCCGGGACGGACCGCTGTCACCTCGGCTCCGACCCCGTCCACCACCCCGGCTCCGTCCGAACCGAGGACGTGGGGAAAGGTGTAGTCCACGGGCAGCCCCCGCACGACGAACAGATCCAGGTGGTTCAGAGCCGCCGCGTGGACGGCGACCCGGACTTCCCGGGCGCCGAGGTTCCTCCCCGATCTGGGCGCGGGGAGCTCGGCGATCTCGACCTGGTCCAGCTCGCCGATCCCGCGGATCACACAGGCCCGCATCGAGCGCGCAGATTCCGGCGATTGGTGCATCTGCGGCACGGCGGGCTCGATTCCGGCCGGAACGGGACGCGGTGTCCTGACGGGAGTTGCCATAGCTCTCCTCTCTCTACACGGGTGACGAACCCGAGCGGCCTCGCCGACCGAGGCGCGTGCTCACCTCACGGGCAGTGCGGCGCCCGTCCTCATACCACGCCCGAACCGTGCCGGGATTGAAGCGGAGGCTTCCCCCTCGAAGCTCGTCTCGCGGGTGCAGCACCCGGAGCCTCACGCGGCGGGAGCAGACGCGAGTCTCTTCGAGCCGCTTGACTTCCTCCACGAACCCGTCGCCGGTCGAACGCCGTAGGGAGTGGAGAGCCAACCCCAGCCACGAGCGGACGGGGGGCTCGGGGATGAGGCCCAGGGGACTGATGCGGCCCAGGGGATCGGGGATCACAGCCCAGACCTCGTCAGGCTCATCACCGGATTGTGGCCACTCGGCGAGGGCGTTCAGGGCATCGGAGAGAGGCGTGGAGCTTCGGACGGCGCCGTCCACTCCGAGCTCTTGGCCGTTCTCCAGCGGGACGGGCGGGAACACGAGCGGCAGAGAGCAACTCGCCAGCACCGCGTCCCGGAGCGCCGGGTGGCCGTTGGACGCCGTCCGATACTGACCGGACAGAAGGTCGACGTAACCGATCCGGAGCCGGATCGGCGACGAGGCCACCCGCGGCGGGTCGATGTGCTCCTCGAGCACGCGGCGGAGTGGGCTCGTGTTGTAGAGGCTCGCCCGCCTCCCCAGCGCGATTTCGAGCGCTCCGCGCCAGCGCCACCGATACACGTCGGGGTTCCGAAGGCCGAACCAGACCGAGCGAAGATGCTCGAGCTCGGCCTCGAGCTCCTTCGGGTCGTGAGCCTGGGCCAGCGTCGTGCCGTTGACCGCGCCGGCGCTGACCCCGGTGATGACGTCGAACCAGTAGCGCCGTTCGACGATCAGATGCTCGCAGGCTCCGACCTGCCAACTTGCCTTCGCCCCGCCGCTCGAGAGGACCAGTGCCCTTCGCATACGTGCACGTGGTCGCGCTCAACACAACGCGGCGTCGCGCTCGAAGGAAGTCGCCGAAACCGCCAGACCGTCCGCTTTTTTCTCCGCGATCCAGCCCGGCTCTTTCGCCACGGCGTGGACGACGGCGTAGTGCTCGGGCTGCGGCAGGACCGTCTTGAGGTAGGCCTCGTACTGCGTCCGGTCGGTCATCGGCTCCCCGCCCACCGTGAACATCTGATGGGCCCACTGGCCGATCTTCCGGTTGAACTTCGTATCCGGGACCTTCAGCCAGCGGTCGCGATCGGCGACGAGTCTGTTGAGCCGGTCCACCAGGCGGACGATCTCCTGTCGGTACAGCTCGCGGCTGTACTCATTCAGATGCGCTCGGTCAGCCTCGGTCGGGTTCTCGCGCTCGTCGTACCGGCCTTTGAGGCCCCAGACGTACGCCCAGTGGGCCGAGGAGGAGTTGTCGGTCCCGAACAGATCGAACGCCGTCGGGATCCACTTGTAGAAGAATCGCTGGATCACCTCGAGGGGCATCTTCCCCGCGCTGACCATTCGGAGCAGGCCATTGTTGCCCGCCCCGAGGTGGAACGACTCCTCCTTCAGCATCGGGCCCGTCGAGCGCGACAGGGGGTCGAACGCCGAGACCGAGAGCATCTTGAGCTGGAATTTCCCGTCTCGGTCGATGAACTGCGTGTAGGTGAAGAAGTCGAGCCAGTTGTCCACCCGCTCGTTGAAGGAGCCGAGGAGCCGCTCGCCCTTGTCGGCCCGCCGCTCGAGCAGCTTCGCCGCCTCGCGCTTGCCCTCGTCGCCGAAATGCGTGCAGAGCAGGTACGCCATCTGCCAGCCGTGCCGCATTTCCTCGGCCATCACGCGCGTGAGCGCCTGAAGGTCGTAGTCCGACGGCGCGTGGTTCAGGAGGTCCCACTGCTGCTCCACGGAGGCGAATTCGGTGTCACCCTGGTAGACGATCAGGTTGAGCAGGGCGTCTCGGATGCGCTGGTCCGGGACGTGCATGACCGTGGGCCACTTTGGCTGGCCCTTGTAGTCCCCGAACTCGATGTGGGGCACCCCCGCCTCGCCGAACTTCACCTGGAGCTTGACGGCGGGCAAGTCGCGCGGCGGAAGCCCGATGGCCTCCTGCCAGGAGCGAAAGTAGTCGATCCACTGATCGAAATTCTCGAGCTTCCGAAGCATCACTGCCTCCTCGCGGAAAGGGCTCGACGAAGCCTCTGCCGTTTCCCGCAGGGGGAGGGAATACCCTTAGGTGTCAGTCTGGACCAACGGCTCGCGGTTCGCCGTCCCGGGGAGCGGGATCCGGTTTACGTTTACTGATTACCGATTCAGCCTCTTCTCCAAACGTGAGTTTGAATGTCGGTCCGACCGTAACGTGGGTCCGAATGTAGATTTTCCGGAAATGGCAAGCAATAGGTGAAACCCTTGAATCGCATCGGGAAAATCCCCGCCATTGGGTCGGCGGTCCCGTCGCGGTGGTTTCACGCCGCGGGCCGCGCCGGCGCGATGAACGAGGCGGCGCTTACCGGTCCCGGTAGGTCTCCGCCGCGTCGAGGGGCTCGAAGCCGAGAACCCGGCGCGC
>WNFW01001777.1_pt1 | contig 23942 bp, 24 predicted proteins | sample 5400131 | NCBI WGS metagenome assembly WNFW01 (sample SAMN13153362, study PRJNA577476) | soil metagenome | isolation source: 20 cm soil or saprolite under grassland replicate 1 | place: USA:California | collected 2016-06-15 | reverse complement strand
CCTTTCACCGAGCGCCAACTCCCCCGATGGTGGCGGTATCTTCAATCAAGAGAGAGGGACGCTGACCCTCATCAGCAGCACGGTCTCGGGGAATTATGCTGAAACGAGTGGTGGCGGCATCTACAACTCCCCTAGTGCAATGCTGACCCTCGTCAACAGCACGGTCTCGGGGAATCTGGCTGATACGGGTGGCGGCATCTCCAACGACGGCACGCTCAGGCTGATCAACAGCACGATCTCCGATAACAGGGCTGAGCGGCCAGGTGGTGGCATCCTCAACGGTGGTACCTATTCCCAAATGGAGATGATCTTTTGCACTGTCTATGGCAATACCAGCAGCGAGAGTGGTGGGGGTATCTGGAACGGTATGACCAACAGCGCAAGCCAGTTGGTGATGAGAAACAGCATTGTTGCAGAGAACAAGGCTCCTGCTGGCCCAGACATTCTGGGGAACCTGACCTCACAGGGTTATAACCTCATCCAGAACACACAGGACATGACGTTTGCTCCTAACCAGGAACATGAGACCGACCTCTTGCAGGTGGCACCCTCGGATCTGGGAGTTGATACTCAGTTGAGGGATAACAAGGGAGCAACCCAGACCCATGCCTTGCTTCCGGGGAGTGTGGCCATCGATCGCATTCCCCTCAGCGACTGCCGTATCAAGGATATCTCCACTGACCAACGAGGGGTAAGACGACCACAAGGAGTGGCATGCGATATAGGGGCGTATGAGTTGGTGAAGTAGGGTCTTTCTCCTCCCAAGAGCATATAAACTGCACGAGAAGCAAAAGATACATGAGCGCCAGTCAATTCTTCTATGCATGAGTCTACCCACCTTTAAATTCGTCTCTTTGCTCGCTGGTCTTTTATCATTTTAAATACTATACTACGAAGTGCAGGCTATCATAAAATGGTTCCTGCAACAGGGTGCCTGGCAGAAGGAACCCCACAGTTACCTGAGGGTATTACACCGGCACCGACGCATGCTCCGCCTTTTATCGCTTATTGCCTGCATCGCTTTGGGGTGCTGCTGGCTGTGAATAAAGCAGCACAGCATGCTTGGCCCGGTCTGCCACAAGCCGATGCTTATAAGCAGGAAGTGGTACGGCAGTTGGCGACTGGCATGGGAGCATCTTAATAAAGCACGAATAAGCATCAACCTAAGCCTCAATCCAGGATTCCGTAGGGGCGAGGGCGGTTAGGTGGATGGGTTGGGTGCCTTTATGGTCGCCCGTGGGTGGGGGAGACGGCCCATGCATCGGTGAGCCGACCTCTTCAAGCAATCCACAGCGGACGACCATAAAGGCCCACCCAGCCACGCCCCACCCCTCTCGCCCCTACGGATGGTGAAAGACTTTTCTTAGGTTGATGTCTATTGGGTCATCTTAATAAAGCCCACCAGAAGCTAGTAGTGATACAAGTGCAACAAGTGCAACAAGTGCAACAAATGATACAAATAACATACTTAAGAGGGGGGATTCCATGATACTCATAACTGGGGCAACGGGCTATGTTGGACGCCATCTTGTCTCTCGCCTCGTTGCTCATGGCGAACGCCCGAGTTGTCTGGTGCGCGATATCAATCGCGCAAAACGCATGTTACCTGTAAGTAAAGTAGAACTGGTGACGGGAGAAACGACATCTCTGACTTCTCTCGATGCTGCCGTTAATGGCATTGATACGATCATTCACGCGGCTTTCCTGACTGCTGACAACAAGCAATCAGCAGGTAACGAATATGAGAAAACCAATGTCCAGGGAACTGCAAACCTGATCAAGGCCGCCAAAAAAGCAGGTGTCAAGCGGATCATTGAGATTAGCGGGCTGGGCACAAAACCCGATAAACCTGGCAGCTACATGCAGGGACGCTACCTTGCTGAGAAAATGCTCAAGGAAAGTGGTCTGGATTGGACAATTATCCAGCCATCTGTGTTATTCGGCAAGAATGCGCCTTTTATTAAGGGATTGGCAGACCTGATTCGCACTTCTCCCGTGGTGCCTCTGATTGGCAATGGCAAGATTATGTTCCAACCAATCTGGGTGGAAGATGTTGTCACTATCATTATCAAAGTATTGGAAGATCCCGAGCACACGACAAAAAGAACCTATACCATCGGTGGGCCAGAGTACTACTCCTTTACCCAGATCATTGATGTCTTGTCAAAGACTATGCACAAGCAACGCTTCAAAGCGCCGGCCCCCATACCGTTCGTTGCTATCGGAGCAGCAGTCATGGAAGCTGTTTTACCCCATCCCCCGATCACAAAGGCTGCGATGACCCTTTTCACGTTTGATAATGTCACCGACCTGCAAAGCGTTGAACGTGATTTTGGTTTTACTCCCATGTCTTTCGCTACCTATATGAAAGAACGTGGAGTGTAAGGGGGTGTCAGGGCGACCGCAAGGGTACGCCCCTACTATACAATAATACCTGTTTTACCCGATCTTCGCATGTAGTGATGGCATACCCATGTGGTCGTCCTTTTTATGGTCGCCTTGATATTCTTATATGCTATAATTGATGGGCATGAGCGTCTATACCAGTAAATGACCATCTTGTCGCGTCTGTCTTTGGAGAGAGCAATTTCCTGAAAGTGCATCAGGGATGTGAAGCAGGCCGGCATATTAGCAGGGAGGACAACGTGGCTGTAACGCCTGATCCAGGATTGAATGTGGAGAATGATTTGCGTTCGCTAGGCGACGCCCTTATGCATATCTCACGCACACTGCATGAACATACACGTAAGTTGGAAGTAGCCGTCGAAGGCACCTATGTAGGTCAGGCAAGTGACGACCGTGTCCGATTGCTCAGTGACTCCTTGCGTGTCTGTCGCACTGCTGATCTTGAATTAGGCCGGCTTAGTCAAACGGGGCAGCGTGTAATAAATTCGTTACGAGAACAATTCGAGAAAACGCAGGAGCCTCTTGTTCCTTCCTCACCGCGACCACTTTCTTCTGCCACAGGCAATTTTGAACGCGAACGTGAAGTTCTCAACACGAACATTTACAACCTTCAACGCGAGCGTAACGAACTGGAGACTCTTTACGAAATTGCCAGGGTACTCAACTCGACGCTTGAGTTCGACAAAGTGTTGCTCCTGGTTATGGATGAAGTAATCGACGTGGTAAAAGCTGAGCGTGGCTTCCTCGCCTTACTCAATCCCATCAACAATAAACTTGAAATTAAAATCGCGCGTGACAAACAACACAGAACGATCGATCAGAGAGAATTCCAGATCAGCCTCAGTACGGTTGACCGAGTTGTGCGTTCGCGCGAACCTGTGCTGACTGATGATGCGCAGGTCGATGATAAATTAAAGGCACAGGAAAGCATCATGGCCTTTGGCATTCGCTCGATCATGTGTGTTCCGCTCGTCGTGCGCGATCATTGTATCGGCGCGGTATATGTCGATAGCCGCATAACCGCGAAACTGTTCAGTGATAAGCACCGTGATCTCCTGCTGGCTTTCTGCCATCAAGCCGCTATTGCCATTGACAACGCCCGCCTTTTCGCCGATCTGAGCAAGGCTTTGCGCACGGTCGAAGAAGACAAACACTATATGGATAACATCTTCGCCTCGATTGCCAATGGCGTGATTACTACCGACTCATCTGGAATCATTACCAAATTTAATGACGCAGCAGGTATCATTCTGCAAATCAATCCGCTTTCGGCAGTTGGCAAACATTACCAGGAGGTCTTTTATTCTTTGCCGCAAGTTGGCTTAATCGAACTCCTACAAAACTCAGGTATAGAGCATATCCATGGCACAATTGTGCCTGATACTGTTGAATGCGAGATTGCAGGACGTGGTCGGGTCAATTTGACGTTCTATGTCTCTTCATTGCGCGAGAATCCACAATCCGCCCCAATAGGTATGGCGCTCGTCATAGATGACCGCACGGAACTAAAGCGCGCCGAGGCGAGGGCCAAGGATATACGACGCATTTTTGGGCGTTTCGTCAATCCCAATGTGGTGCAACAACTCATCGAAAATCCCAATGCTATCAACCTGGGTGGGGAAATAAAAGAAATTTCGCTTATCGCTGCCGATTTTCGAGGCTTTACAAGCCTGAGCGAACATAAAACCTCGAAAGAAGTAATGACCTTACTCAATACCTACGGATTCTGGGGAGATGCGCTGATGGCAATTTTCAATGCGCCTTTGCCACAGAAAGATCATGTGTTGCGTGCAGTACGCGCGGCCTGGAAGATGCGTATGGCGATTTTGGAGTATCAACGAACTCAGCCGCCAGATTCGCTGTATTCGTTTGGAATAGGTGTAAATACGGGCGAGGCGATGGTAGGCAATATCGGTTCGCGTGACCGTATCCAAAACTACACTGCTATAGGAGATGTGGTCAACGTTGCAGCGCGCCTCCAGCAAGAAGCGAAAGACAATAACATCATGCTCAATCACTCAACATTCACGCGAGTTCGCCAGTATGTTCGGGTTACAAAACTGCCTCCGTTGCAAGTGAAGAACAAAGCCGAGCCGCTTGATGTCTGGTGGCTGGCTGGCTGGCAATGATCCTGTAGGGGCGGGCTGGGTTTGGATGATGGGTGGGGACGCTTGCGTCGCCCTTGGCTCGAGGAGCATTCGGTCCTACAAAGCTTTACGCAGTACAAATCCCCTCTGGACAATACGCACGAACCCAAACCATTCATACAACCGGTGCGCTCGTGTGTTGTCATCCTGCGTATTGAGCATAATGCGCAAGACATGTGCCTGTTGAAAGAATGTTATCGCTGCGCTCATCAAACGCACTCCGACTCCCTGGCCGTTGACAGATGGATGAACTGCTATGCGTACGAGGTAGCCAAATTCATCCTCGAGCGCATTGAATTGATAGCCAACAACTTTGTTATTTAGTTCAGCCACGACAAAATAAGGGTGAGTCGCAGCTATATTCTCGAATGACAGCGCGTCGTATCGCCAGAAGTCCTCGAAACATGCCTTCTCGATGGCAAGCAGAGCTGGAATATCTCGATTCTCGACAGGTCGCAGCTGTACCTCGGGATTTCCAGTTGAGGGCACACTGTAGTCAAATTTATCGTAGGCATATAGCAGGCGATGAAGAGCAAAGCTTCGCACTAACAGTATATCGCGCAGCCAATCTTCCTGCATATCGTTCCCTGAGTAGTAAAGATAACGCCCCCCTCTTTTGATTAAGTGCTTCGTTAATTGTTCTAAGAGCGTTTCCAGTATAGAGATATACTCTCGACTCGCGGTCCAGCTTACACCAAAACCGCCAATCCAAGCCGAGGGAGGATTCACCGTCTGCGAAAGCAAAAATCCACTCATCGAATCGCCATTGAGCATACCAACTGCTGGATAGTGCTTGAGCAGCATAGGTAGTTCTTCCAGGCTGAACCGCTGGTAGATAAATTCGGAGGTATTAAGCAAGCGTTCAACCAGGGGTAGGTCGTTGCTTGTGAGTAGCCGAACTTGTGCGTCGTTGGGCATGTCTACTCCGAAGGTCTATTATGCATCGGGTCCTTTGATCTCGCGACGTAGCCGTTCGATGTCAGGTTTAGGCGCGTTGCGCATGCGATAGCCTGTTAATTTGTGGATGCGACGCAGTTCGGCGATGAGCACATCGCTATTGATGCGATACTTGATCGTGGGGGCTTGACCCAGGTTATCTACCGCGGCATCGTCACCAAGTAATAGATTGATACAGGTTGCCACACAAAAAGCTGTAGCAAGTACATCATATCCACCTTCCTGAACGAAAACTACTCGACCATTGCATAGGGTTTGGGCCAGTTCGATGATGATGCCTGTGAGTTTGGCAAAACCGGCTGTAGAGAGGTACATGCCTCCCAGCGGATCCTTCCAGTGGGCATCAAAACCGGCGGAAACGAGAATTAATTGCGGGTCGAAGCGATCAGCGGCGGGGGCCATTACCTGGCGGAAAACAGGCTCATATGTCTCGTAACCTGTCGTTGTAGGTAATGGCACATTGATGGTTGTGCCCAGCCCTTCTCCCTCTCCACGTTCATGTGAAAGGCCTGTTCCGGGATAAAAGGGCGCCTGGTGAATCGAAAAATAGAGGACACGGGGATCATCGTAAAACATTTCCTGGGTAGCATTCCCGTGGTGTACGTCGTAGTCGATGATCATCACACGCTCTAGCCCATGCTTGTCGATTGCATAACGCGCCGCTACAGCTACATTATTAAACAGGCAGAAACCCATGGCCGACTCGGCTACCGCATGGTGACCCGGGGGACGTACCAGGCAATAGGCATTGTCGATCTCTCCCTGCAACATAGCATCGATGGCTGTCAGAGGGGCACCTGCAGCCTTGATAGCTGCTTCATATGAGCGTGCTGAGACGTAGGTATCTGTAGCGAAGAAGCGCGTTTTACGTCCGCTGGTGGCTTGTTCCCTGGCAACCTTGTGCGCCGCAGCCTTCACTTTCTGGATATATTCACGTTCGTGGACAGTGGCCAGTTCATCCTCGGTCGCAGCACGTGGTGCAAGCTGAACCAGGCCTTCGCGCTCTAACCAGTTTAAGCCTTGCAGAACTTCGATTGCTTTCTTCAAGCGCTCGGGCCTTTCAGGATGATTCTCCGGCGTGAGGTGTTCTAAAAAGATTGGGTCGTAGATTAGGGCAGTTGTCATAGTTTTTACAATAATGCTTCTTTAACCATGCCTGGAATGTCGAAAATGGTGTCTGCTACGGGTACTTTTGCGGCCTGAAGGGCTGCGACTTTTCCCTGGGCTGTACCGGTATTGCCAGAGATAATGGCACCGGCGTGCCCCATACGCTTTCCTGGGGGCGCTGTGCGTCCCGAAATAAAGGCAACAACCGGTTTGCTCATGGTTTTGATGTATTCGGCTGCGTCTTCCTCGTCGCTGCCGCCAATTTCTCCACACATGACGACCAGCTTCGTCTGCGGGTCGTCTTCGAATAATTTCAGGTAATCAACGAAAGTTGAGCCTATGATAGGATCGCCGCCAATGCCTATGCATGTGGATTGACCAAGACCTGCCTCAGTCAATAAGGCAACGACTTCGTAGGTAAGTGTGCCTGAGCGTGAAATGAAGCCTATGGGGCCAGGTGTGAATATCTGGTAAGGGATGATGCCGATCTTACCGTGCCCTGGGGTGCACATGCCTGGACAGTTTGGGCCGATCAAACGCGCTCCTTGTGCGTGTACTACGAGCATGGCGCGAGTCATGTCAATAACGGGAATACCTTCAGTAATGCATACAATGAGCTTGATACCGGCGCTTGCGGCTTCCATAATGGCGTCGGCAGCGCCAGCCGGTGGTACAAAGATACAGCTTGCGCTGGCTCCTGTAGCCTGTACGGCTTCTTCTACAGTGTCGAAAACAGGTAAACCTTCAACAAGTGTTCCACCTTTGCCTGGTGTCATTCCACCTACCATATTGGTGCCCGCGGCTATCATGTTACGTGTGTGGAATTGACCTTCGCGACCGGTTATTCCTTGAACGATAACTCGTGTTGTGTTGTCAAGCAAAATACTCATGCTTTTATCCTTAACTTATTGTTGTGCCGTCTGCGGCAGCGAGAAGGGGGATTTGTGGGGACACCCACACCCTGGCAAGGCACTTCGTCCCCTGCACCCCTATTCTTTTTCGACGGTGGCTACGATCTTTTGGGCGGCTTCACGCATATCTTTGCCCCAGTCAAGTCCGGCATGTCGTTTTAGGAGCTCTTTGCCCTCTTCAGCGCCTGTGCCGGAGAGGCGGACTACGATTGGCATGCCTTTGGGCAGGTCTTCCTGAGCCATTATGACGCCTCTTGCAACTTCTTCGCCGCGTGTGATGCCACCGAAGATGTTGACCAGGATGCCCTTGACCTGTGGGTCTCGTGCAACAAATGTCAACGCTTTGCGCATCATTTCGGCCTTCGCTCCGCCGCCAATATCGAGGAAGTTTGCGGGCTTGCCACCAACACGCGCGACCATGTCAAGTGTTGTCATCACCAGTCCGGCGCCGTTGCCTATTACTCCTATATTGCCATCCAGTTTGACGTATGTCAGGCCTTCCTGTTTGGCTTCGAATTCAAGCGGGTTGGATTCTTCAGATTCTGACCAGGAAGCATATTCTTTTTGGCGGAACAGCCCGTTGTCATCGATGAGGATTTTGGCATCTGCTGCTTGCACCTGTCCATCAGCGGTCAGCGCGAGTGGATTGATTTCGGCAAGGCTCGCATCGCTTTCAATAAAAGCTTCGGCAAGCGCTGTAAGAATTGAGCCACCTTTTGCGATTACCCGGTGCGGAAGCCCTGCACGTGCAAGAATTTCTCGGGCCTCAAATGGACGCAGGCCCCAGCGCATATCGATTGGCTGCCTGATAATCTTTTCGGGGGTGGTAGCTGCTACTTCTTCGATGTCGATCCCGCCTGCTTTAGAAACCATTACAATGGGGGCTTGCGATTTACGGTCGAGGATGATGCCCAGGTAATACTCCTCTTTGATGTCTAGCTTCGAGACTACCAGCACTTTCTCGACGGTTAAGCCCTTGATATTCATGCCTAGTACTTTTGCTGCTGCGGCTCGTGCCTCTTCAGGAGTATCACCAAATTGAATGCCACCTGCCTTGCCACGTCCACCAACATAAACCTGAGCTTTTATCACTACTGGCCCACCTATTTCGCGGGCAATTTCTTCGGCCTCTTCAGGCGTAAACGCTACTCGTCCAGGCTGTATAGGGATCCCGTAGCGTGCCAGAATGTCCTTGGCCTGATATTCGTGAATTTTCACTATTTGCTCCTCGTGATTTATTGTCGGCTTTGTATGCCATCACAAATTTTTTTATATTTGTGATGGCATACAATATTGACTGACTCCGGTCAGTCAACTGTTCTCTTCTTCATCAATATCAATAGTGCGTCGCCTGAGAAAATCTTCATAATCCTTGCGCTTGATGCGGTATCCGCGACCAATGGAGAGAGCTTTTAATTGCTTTGTTCTGATCCATCTTCGCACAGTTTCTACGCTCACGCGCAATTCTTCTGCTATTTCATCGAGGGTAAGCCATTCTTCTGGCATATATTACTCCAAAGTGGCCTGATTATCGACATTATATGACTTTGGTGGTAATCAGTCAATTACTCAGTGTTGATACTGATTTTGTGAGTTAAGTAGTGCATTATGCTTATATTGAACAATTATTACATTAAGTTGCCTCTCAATCCTCTGAAAGGGAGGAGTACCCACGCTGCCCGTTTTATGGTATGCTGACAAGCGTGCAAATAGGGTGTCAAGAATCGCGAATTTTGCTAAAATAAACAATGGGGGAAGCGATTTATCACTCTTAAAACATATAACAGGGGAATATACTTATGGCCAAAAAATCTTTAATCACTTCATCAGAGGTGCGTTCAGTTACCAATACTTCTACAAACGATACTTCTACAAAACAAATGTTATATCCGCCCAGAATGTCCCAACCATCTTTACTCTGGTTGTGGATCGTCAGTTTGCTTATACTAGGTGTAATTATATTTGGAGGTGTCAGCTATATTGCCTTTAACTGGTTCAAAACTATACATATCACTCTGGGAACAGGCAATACTACCCAGCCCCCTATCACTACATTTGATGTAGGCAGAACCGGTACATATGCAGAATTATCTTTTACTGTCTTGAATGCGCAATATACCACTACTTTCCCCAATGATACGATTCAAGTGGGGGGAGCGCTCGTGCGTGTAAATCTGCAGGTCAAGAATAAGTCAACCGACCGGGTCTCTGTGATCTATTATGATGTGGCCCATTTGCTTGTACGCGGTAAGAAACCAATTGCGCCAACCAATGTATCTCTCTCTACTGGACCAAAGCCAGGTGCGAGCGAGATTGGATGGATAGATTTCCCAGTATCCAAAGGAGTACAACTTTCGACCTTGAAACTGCAATTGGGTTCTCTGTCGCTAAATGAAGCACCTCTTATCATCCCTTTCAGGGGTCCTTACGATCCTAACCATTTTGCTGGCAAAACATATCCCCAAACATTGACCATCTGGTATCACTTCAAAGGCTATACGCTTGTCTATCATCTGACAAGTGTGAATGTTCTGTATGCGTATCGAGGTAGCCAGGCTGCAAAAGGGCAACAGTTCTATGTGCTTAATTTTAGTGTTGACAACAACAATGGAGTGATGGTCTCCCCTGGCTTCGGTTTTGATTATATTCGCCTGATTATTTACGGTTATAATACCCCGCCGATTGATAATTCGTTGCCCCATGATTTTAAGGCAGGTGCTCAAGGTGTCGTGGGAAGAGTTGTCTATAAAGGACCAGAGGGCTTAACAAGGCTGAGTTTCGCTTTTCTGATACAGTTAGTACAGGGACAGAATGTTTATAGTGTAGATTTGCAATAGGGTTCATCACCTTTTTCAGGCGCATTCTCATTTTACTCATGAAAGCGTTTAAAAATCAGACAGGCATTGTGACCACCAAAGCCCATAGAGTTTGACATTGCTACGTTTACTGTTGCCTCACGCGCCGTGTCAGGTACATAGTCCAGGTCACATTCGGGGTCGGGATGGTGCAAATTGATCGTGGGAGATATTATGCCCGTCAATATGCTCATAATGGAGACTACTGCCTCGATAGCTCCCGCTGCTCCCATAGTGTGTCCAATCATAGACTTGGTGGAACTAATCGGTACATTATAAGCATGCTCTGCAAAGCAGTTCTTGATGGCATTTGTTTCGGTCAGATCATTATAAGGTGTCGATGTGCCATGGGCGTTGATGTAATCAACTTGATCGGGGCGTAAACCAGCTTTTTGTAGGGCGCGACGCATAGCTCGTGCTATGCCTGCTCCACCTGGTGCAGGCTCGGTTTCGTGATATGCATCCGCTGTTGAACCATACCCAATCATCTCAGCCAGGATGGTTGCTCCTCTAGCCCGGGCAAAATCCAGATCCTCCAGGACGACCATCCCTGCTCCTTCGCCCATCACAAAGCCATCTCTTGTAGCATCGAAAGGGCGACTTGCCCTTTGAGGATCATCGTTATCACGTGAAAGTGCGCGCATATTATCAAAAGCCGCCAAAGATAGTGGGTTAATTGCTTTTTCCGCTCCACCGGCAATCATGGCCCTGGCATCACCTCTACGAATCGTCTCCCAGGCCTCACCTATGGTGTTGCTACTCGTTGCGCACGCAGAAACAGCGGCCCAATTTGGTCCCCTTGCCCCGGTCATAATCGAGACTAGACCAGGAGCGTTATCGACACTGATCATATTTACACTGAATGGGCTTATTCGATCAGGACCTCTTTCAAGGAGCGTTTTCGTTGCGTCAATGAGTGACGATAGTCCACCTATACTACTACCTATGTAGATGCCGACATCATCAGCATTTTCTTCCGTAATCTGCAATCCCGATTGGCCCAATGCCTGTTTGGATGCAGCTATAGCAAAGTGCTCGAAAGCGTCGGTACGGCGGATTTCTTTGCGATCCATGAAGACAGAAGGATCGAAATTTTTAACCTCTGCGCCGAAATGAACCCTGAATCGGCTTGTATCAAAGAACGTAATCGGACCAACACCCGATTTTCCCTGGCACAGAGCTTCCCACGTGGATGAAACATTGTTGCCCACAGGTGTAAGAAGCCCCATTCCTGTTATAACTACGCGAGACACTATTTCACCTCCCCGTAGCAACTACATTGCCAATGAATTACTTACGTACATTTTATGGAGGCATGTAATTCATCTAACGAGGCTCTATTATATCATCTGATTCGCTCACATCGACAAGGGTTTATTTTGAAAATTGGGTAATATTGCTGATATGGAACATTGCTTTTCAAGGTAATCTATATATACTTATAGAAAGAGTTACCATAGGAATGAGCTTCGCCTTCTTTCCTTTTTAGTACTGAAAGTCGTATGTTGTGTGCTTATTACCTCGGAAGCAATAATTTTTGCCTGCTGCAGATTGGCTTCATGGTATGTCCATTTCCGAGAGGAGCAACCCGATGAGCATGAGATGGAATAAGTTTATTCTCTGGCCGCTTCGTGCGATAGATGTCTTACATATCTATCTCTGGCTTATTATGCTTGGTCTTTTCTTGCAGGGGAGTGGCTCGCTTGCGCTACGACTCATTCCTGGACTCCCTTCTGTCACACCTGCTCTCGTCGTTGGTCTTATGCTCGCTCATATTCCTCATGCAATTTTGCATATTGCCTGGGGATTGGCTGGTATGCTGTTCCTACTCATCTTCCACTCCAGGCGTGCGTTGATTGGTCTAGGCCTGATCTTCGGAATTTTTTATTCTTTGCTTGGTATCATTGGTGTACTAGTGAACAACGCATTTGGCTTGCAGCTAGTGCTCTCGGAAAATGCGTTTCATCTCATCGTCGGCCCCCTGACCCTAATACTAACATTTCTGGCATTATTCTCGCGGAATGTCACATTCCAAAAGGAATTAAGAAATCAAGCATCTTCTGGCTAAGGAAATGAAGTCACATATTTACTCTTTGAAAAATTCTTCCAGCTGTTTTGACACCTTGTCAGCAGCTTCTATAGGAAGCCAGTGACCACAGTCGGGGAAATGCTGAACCATCTGAGATCCAAATCGCTCGGCAAAATGTTTTGCGATATACGGATCATGGTCTCCCCATAAAACCAGGGTTGGCACGCTAGCCGTCAACTTGAGCAGGGCATCCTCCCACGAAACGAACACTCTTGGGTCAGTCGCTCTATAGAGACGCAGAATCATCTGCTTCATCATGCGGCTCTTAAACGAATAAACGCGACGAATTTGTTCGCCGGTCAGTTTCCGAGAGCCACGCCGTAATTCCCAATAAAACAATGGCCAATTTATCGCCATCATACTCAGTTCCCCTACCAGGGGAGTACGCCAGATGCGTGCCCATATGTGCCAGCGATAATCGGACTGGAAAAGTGTGTTCATGATCACGATCCGATTGACCTTTTTTGGATGCTTGACGGCCCAGGCTAATCCATAAGGGCCGCCGTGATCATGGACCACTAGATTTAGAGGAATGTTGATGCCAATGTTTTCAACCAGCTCATTAATGAAATCTACCCGATTTTCAAGAGAGCAATCGAATTTCGGCGGCGCGATAGATCTGCCGAAGCCAGGTAAGTCAGGCGCTAGACAGCGATAGCCAGTACTCAGGCGAATTATCACATCAGACCATATCTCTGCAGTATCAGGGACGCCGTGTAAAAACAAGATGGGTCGGCCTGAGCCTGTGTCTACAAGATAAACATTGACATTTTGCACGACGACTCCCATATCAACCTCTTTCTGATATCGTATTTCAATGCTTCAGTCGCTCAAGCTCTCTGGAATGAGGCTGTTGGAGCAAGTGGTGAGCATGCATATCAGGCCCTCGACCACTCTGAATAACTCGTCTTTTGAACAGCATTGCCAACAATATGCGAGGCTCGAACAGCACAAACGGGGATTTAAGCATGTGCAGGACCTCATAAAAGCGTTTGGCAGCCAGGGGATAGGAACTGACTAATACATGCAGCTTGCCCACATACCAGTTGAGAAAGCGCATGCATGTGGGTCGCTGCCCCTCCGTTTCTGGATAGCGAAAATCCTCGCTCGTTGCCAGCAACCAGGGTACCTTCACCACTTTGGCGATCGCTTGCTGGCAGCACTGAGTGAGATGAATCGGATCACCCTCAACTACATTGCGCTGCTGTTGACACAAATAGTCATTCAGCATACTTGCCTCCAATGCCGCAGTTGTCATTCCCTGCCCATAAATAGGATTAAAACTGCAAGCCGCGTCACCGAGGATCACGAAGCCCTCTGGAAAGCGAGACATCTGCTCGTAGTGACGCCGTCGATTCGCGGGGAACTTGTGGGTGAAAATGGGCGTCACAGGCTCAGCATCTTTGATTGCCTCGTAGAGGTTGGACACCGGCAAGCTGCGTGCATAGTCGAGAAAACCTGCCTCATCGTTGGGTGGGTAGTCTCGCAACCAGCCTACCAATGTCACTATCCAGCAATCGTCTTCAATGGGAACCACATATCCCCCCCGTTTCTCACAAGGAGGCTTTGGGTAAATGACCAACGCTTTCCAGTCTAATTGCCTCTGGCAAGGACGACGATAGATGCGAGAGGCGTACCCAATATCTACCCTAACGATAGATTCTTTCACTTTCTCATATCCCAAAGACATCAACCATTGGGAAGCTCTTGAGCCGCGTCCGCTGGCATCAACGATGAAATCTGCAGCCATTTCCTCCTCACGGTGATTATCGTTCTGGTGCCGCAGTTGTACTCCTGTTACGCGGGTATTGTCGTTATTCGCACACAACTGTGTGATCTCACATGCATCGATGAAGTGCACATTGGCTCTGGAAGCAACAAGATCACGTATGCTTTTTTCGAGGAGGGGTCGACTCTGACTATAACCTCTAATATTGCTTGAAAACTGCGCTTTCCACACTCCAAAGTGATGCCAGCGAACGTCTTCGATAGAATCTAAATAGGGAGTACCATTTTGATTGAGGGTAGAAGAGAGATCTGGGAAGAGTTCTGATAGGAGGAATGCACCTTTCTTCAATAATACATGAACATGCCGACCCTGGGGTACTCCTTTGCGCGGCTCCACATCTTCTGTAATTTGATCACGCTCAAAAATCGTCACGTGCTCAAAGTGATCTGAAAGCACTCGGCCAGCCAGTAAACCTGCTATACTGGCTCCGATTACCACAGCATTCTGACCTACGAAACTGGTGTGTCGGGATTGCCTGGTTCTCATAAGTCAGCCCTCCATTTATTATGGTCCTAAAACCTGCCGACAAACTCTCTATACGGCAGCCCAGAGCCGTAAAACGTCGTCAACTCTTTCGAGAGCATTTCTTACGTCAGATTCCTCCAAGAGGTTGTGATTGAGTTGTTCTCGTCCATGCTTTACGTGTCGCAATTCAGCTTTACCCCCTTGACCATAATCGGCATGCTCATCGAACCATTTGATGGATAGTGGGATGGCGCCAGATTCAGCGGCATCAGCATCTGGTACTAATTCTGGGTTCAGTTGAAGTCGGTAGCGGGATCCAGCTACCCCTGGAAATACTGATTCCGAGATAGCCTTAACAAGCGCAAACTCGATACCACTTTGTAAAGAGAGGTAGATTAAGAACTTTACTTCTAGATCAGTAGCAACTCGCATAAGATAGTGACAAATGGCCAGAATAGCTGGAGGGAAGGTAGTATTGGGAAAGGCATCAGGTGTATGATCTTCCCTTAAAGCAGAAAGGACTTCGTTGGTCAGGTGATCCCGCTCTCCGATTAGTATCCCGTTCAGATACGTTTCGAACGCGGTGTAGTAGGCTTCGTGGTCGATGCCATGTATCTCGAGCATCATACGATAGTAATCATTGTGTTCTTGTTCTTCTTTGAGTTGTCCTGCTAGTGCCCGTAGCAGGGGTAGCCGTTCCTCACGAGCAATTTTTCGTAGTTCGACAGCCAATTTCCCCACTTGCTGCGAGTTACGTACATGATCAACTTTTTGCATTTCCTTGACTAACTGAGTGGCCTGGTCTGATTGTTGTAGTTCCTCACTCTTTGTGATACTTTGAATGAGTCCACCATTGAAACTCACAACCATAGGATACATTTTAGTAATATAGTGGCGAAATTCCGTGATAGAGAGTCTTCTCTCTCTTAAAGCCGTAGCTAGTGCTGTTGCGTTCCATTGATTAACATAATACCTGGCCATGGCATCAATTTTATCACCGGCTCGCGGACCTCCCTCTTGCTTGTCATGTTGAACATCTTCCCTCAATATCTGGAATGAATGAGCAGTTGATATTTCAGTTACTGAAGGATGAAAGCGTTCTCTTGCTTCGTTCATGATAATCTCCTATATTTCAATGGCGGCGCCTCCTATCCTACGCAATTCTGAATAGACCCGCCTGTACCCGGTCAATGGGTCTGTCACTTCATATGAGAGGCTGTGCGCCTCGCAAAATGGCTGAATAATAGTCTGGGCGCGCTTGAGATTCACTCGTGGTATGGTTGGAAAAAGGTGGTGTTCGATCTGATAATTGAGACCTCCGTAGAAAAAATCCCATACAGGGTGTGAGGTCAGGTCACGTGAGCTTAACACTTGGCGCTCTAGAAACGAAAGTTTGACTCCCCCAGTCCAAACAGGCATCCCCCTATGATTAGGTGCAACGATTGCGGCAAAGTAAACGCTTCCGATAACATTACTAGCGAAGAAGATGCCAAATCCTCGCCATCCGAGTACAATTATGAAAGTTATCCACAACACTACGTTGAGCGTGAGCAAAGAAATCTCAAGCAGACGCCGCGTGCTTCTTAAACTATGTATTGCGAAAAGCCAACCTTCCGCGCGGAAGGCGAAGGTATATAACATAAGACCCAGAGGAACTAAGACAACCTGGTATTTAAGAAAAGCTCGTCTCCAGCCATGACGCGCCGCTGCCTCCTCCTCAGTAAAGGCTACTGCCAGGGGACCACTACCTCGTATATCCGGGTCCTCTATCACATCATTTGTGTGCCCATGATGCCTGTTATGCCGATCATTCCAATACCAGAAGCTGATTCCCGCCGAGATGCTCCAACATAACTGACCGAGTAGCCAGTTCTTCTTTGCCTCTCGAAATATCTCGAGATGACCAGCATCGTGCCCAATCAAGGCTACTTGAACCATTGCGAAACCGAGCACGATACTTTCAAGTGCAGACCATCCAAAGGTGACAGGAAGTAGAAATGGCAGCGCTACACTCACCATGAGCAGCAAAAAGCAAAATGATGTGTGAGCAAAGTAGTAGCCATATTTCCGCTCTAGTAGTCCGGCAGCTATAACTGTGCGCCGCAGTTCAGCATATGCGGCGCCATAATCGGGTTGGGCAAACGTCTGATCAAGGCTCGATAATGACATGGCGCTCTCCTAAAAGGGGAAAATCAGCCTGATTTCACATGAATGAGTACGAAATGGCTAGATATATAACCTGGTTGCGCATTCATAATATTGCCCCCTTCACCGAGGGTCTTCTTACCAGGTGGCTTATCAGGAGACCACCAAACACTATCGCTTCGGCGGCAAAGAAGACAAACCATATTACCGTGGATATATCATTTTTGAAGCGACCGATATGCACTATCGAGACGATCAAGACCAGCACCGCAAGTGTTGCGAATATGAATGCGAGCAAACGTACACCCTCCCAACGTGGTTCGCGCACGGCCATTACCGAAACGATACAGAGCGATATGGCGAAGCCACTATACAATTGAGATAACTGTACAGTCATTGCCCAGGGCCAGATGCTTATCGCAAAACCAGGGAAAAATAGCAATAGTAATCCGCAAGCTCCAAGGATAACTGCCTGTATAACCCAGATCAACGCGAGCGGATTTGATTCTGAGGGTGCTTTATCACGTCCTCCAAGACGCCAGAAGCTGAATGCCACCAGCAATGGATCGATAAAATAGAACAACATCCAGAAAAGTGGAAACTTTGTGAGTTCACCAGGAAAGACGATCATGCGGTAGAGTGTTAGCAAAAAGAGCAATGCTGTGGCAAATCCAATGCCAAAAAGCACTATGCGCACCTCACGAAAACTGCGTGCCACGCTGCACAACAACACACCAAGACCCAGCGCTGTATATATTGCTGCGATAAAGCGCGCGTTCAAAGGAGATGCAGGCCAGGGAACAAGCAAGCTAATAAGTGGAGGTTGGATGAACGCGGCTACAAGCAGCAGCGCTTGTGCCGCAACAAGCACGAAGATGGCACGTAACCACCAGGGTAGCGGTTGAGCCATAAGTACCCTCCTTGGTCGAAGTGACTGAATTAAACAACGTGTAGTCGGAGGTTAGAAGATAACTTCAGGACAAGTATACACTACTGATGACCTAAAGCCTATCAGAAATTACCTGTCTCTAGAATTATTCGCTTCTACAGTGAAGATTACATAGTAATAGAGCTTGATGTATTAGTAAGATTACCCATTGAGAATCGGCTATGCTTTATGTACCACATTACATAACCAATATCAATGGAGCGTTGCATTCGAGAAAATAGCTTCAATCGGCAATATTTTAGCCTCGAATAAATGCCAGCAATTCGTCCCGTTTCTGCTCCATCAACTCCTTACTATTGGCCTCGACATTCAAGCGTAGTAACGGCTCTGTATTAGAAGGGCGCACATTGAACCACCAGTCCCCATAATCTACTGTAATGCCGTCCATGTGATCGACGGACTTAGCATCCTTGCCAAACTTTTCTTCTAGCGCATGTAGCTTGCCCTGCACGTCATTGACCACGCTATTGATTTCGCCACTGCGCACGCCTTTATCGAGTGGCTTGAGTAACTCTGAAAGCGGCTTTCCTTCGATTTTTGGAAACGATCAGATTATAGAGTATCGTCGATCCTGGATGTTTTTTAAGCAGGCTATTTGACACAATCGCCGTCACCATCGATCCATCTACGATATTGCCATGCTCATCTACCGGGAACATGCGATCCGCATCACCATCAAAGGCAGCACCCAGATCAGCGCCTACCTCGCGCACTTTCTTTTGTAAATCTTCCATATTCTCAGGCTCGATCGGGCTGGCAGGGTGGTTGGGGAAATTTCCATCCAGGTCAAAGTAAAGGGGTACCAGTTCGCAGGGTAGGAATGAGAATACTCGTGGCATTACTAAACCGGCCATACCATTGCCAGAATCGATTACGACTTTGAGCGGCTTGATCTTTCTCACATCAATGAATGAGAGGGCGTGCTGGACGTAATCATCGAGCACATCTTTTTGAGAGGCCTGCCCTTTCTGTGCAGGTTCGGCAAAGTTACCACTTATTGCCAGGTCACGAATGTCCGCCAGTCCCGATTCCAGGCTAATTGGAAATGCCTGGTCACGACAGAACTTCATTCCGTTATATTTTCCCGGGTTGTGCGACGCCGTAATCATGACACCCGCTGGAAAGTTGAATTTCCCTACGGCAAAATATAATTCGTCCGTCGTTGTCATACCTAGATCAACGGCATTCACTCCCTGGTCTGTGACACCTCGTATCAGCGCTGCTGCTAACTGGGGTGATGAAAGACGCATATCTCGCCCGACGGCAATTACTGGCACGTTTAAGTATTGCGCTGCAGCTCGACCGATACGATACGCTATCTCATCGGTCAGGTCTTGTCCGTAAATGCCGCGTGCATCGTATGCTTTGAAAATAGCGGGATCAATGTTCACATTTGATGAATTCATTGTTTATGTCCTCTTCTTCCATATTTCTAAGAGTACCCAGGGATCACCTGAGCTACGGGGATCGAAGATTTGTCCAACTTCACTAAAGCCTGCTTTGGCAAATGCGCGCCGTGCAGGTTGATTAGCTCGAGCTGTTTCTGCGTAAATGCGCACGAAGGTTGGCTGGGAAAAAAGATACTCTACCAGTGCCCGAATAGCTTCTGGCCCATAGCCTTTGCCCCAGCGAGTTTTATCACCCAGACCCAGGCCAATTTCAGCCTGACCTGAGCGATAATCTACATTAAAATACGTAATCGTTCCAATAGGAATGTGGTGTTCATCCTCGATGATAAACCAGAATTGCCGGCCATTTCCTTGCACATAGTTACGTTCGAAAACAGGCAGAAACTCGCTTATATTCTGGGAATAAGGGCGATGTGGGTCATAGCGCCATACCTCGTTATCACGTTCCCAGTTAAAGACCACATTCGCATCTTTTAACGTAGGACGCCGCAAGTAGATGCGTTGTGCATGTAATACAGGATAAGGATTGTAACGTTGTGTCTCGGTCATGCCAATCCTATTTCTTGAGCAAAGCTGGTGCCAGCCGAGAGCGGTGTAACCTGAAAAGCCTGGGCTAACGTTTGACCAAGGTCAGCAAAGGTAGAGCGCATGCCAAGATTAATCCCTGCGCGTACAGGCTGGCCGTAAGCTAGCAATGGCACCTGCTCGCGTGTGTGATCGCTGCCTTTATAGGTGGGATCCACACCGTGATCTGCGGTGAAAAAGATTGCGTCGCCTGGCAGCATAGCCTGTTGTACCTGAGCAAACCAGCTATCTACATCTTGTAGAGCATTGGCATATCCCTGGCTATCTCGACGATGACCCCAAAGCATATCGAATTCCACCAGGTTGACAAAGAGCAGGCCGCTAAAGTCACGTTCAAGCCAGCGTAGTGTTGCCACCATGCCGTCTTTATTCGTTTCTGTATGATCTCTCTGCGTCAAACCTCGGCCTGCAAAAAGATCTTCGATCTTGCCAATGCCAATGACGTCTTTGCCATTCTCCTTTAACACATCAAGTAATGTAATACCCAGTGGCGCAAGTGAGAAATCGCGCCGATGCTCGGTGCGCTTGAAATTCCCAGGTGTGCCAATAAATGGGCGAGCAATGACGCGACCAACTGCATGCTCACCTGTAAGCATATCACGAGCGATCTGGCACATATGATACAACTCTTCGAGCGGAATCACGTCCTGGTGCGCTGCAATCTGGAAGACGCTATCGGCTGAGGTGTAGAGGATGGGGCGGCCGGTGCGCACGTGTTCTTCGCCCAGTTCCTTGATGATTTCGGTGCCAGAAGCTGCCTTATTGCCAATCACCTTACGACCAATCGCCTGCTCAAAGTGTGCTACGAGATCAGCAGGAAAGCCATTCGGATAAGTCGGCAGAGGTTTGTGTAAGACAACTCCGGTCATCTCCCAGTGACCTGTTGTGCTATCCTTGCCTGCTCCTGCCTCTGCCATGCGGCCATACGAGCCTTGCGCATCATTAGTTGGTGGTGTTCCCAGTATAGGAGTGATGTTTCCCAGGCCAATGCTGCCCAGGTTCGGTAGAGCCAATCCACCAATCGCCTGAGCACAATGTTCTAGCGAGCTGGCTCCATCATCTCCGTAGGCATCGGCGTCGGGATTAGCGCCGGCTCCGACTCCATCAAGAACGACAAGAATAGCTCGTTTCACTTTACTCATCACGGTGTATCCTTATCTTTTCCAGCGTTGCATGATCCGAAATTGGATCACCAATCAGCGGTAATGCATAGTCGTAGAAAGCCTGTGTGACCATAGTTTTGCTCTCATCCAGGTACTCATCAGGTAACAGACGCTGCGCATTTGCGACCTGTGAAAGCTCAGCTAACCCGGTTGTACAATTATAGGCCGGCTGATTATAGCGGACTATCGTAATCATTTTATCACTCTCGCCATCTAAAAGGGCTTTTGTCCCCATTTTTCCTACCATGTAGGCTTCATCGCGATCTGTTATCGAGACAGAGAAAGAGGCCATACGCTGCAGGTCGCCCGGCTTATCAAAACGCGCGCGTAGCTTCAGCTCACTTTTCACTAATTCTACCAGATGTTGCGCGGTTCCACTCAGCATCGGGTGTTGAAATGCATCCGTTCCGACCTGCCCGATTGCTCCTAGCGGCTGCCCTTGTTCATCGCGAAGCGATTCGGCGGCAACTACAATCACATATCCCACGCGGCGATGGACTTCCTCGACCTGCGTCAAAAACCGATCAGCGTTGAAACGCTGTTCAGGTATAAGCAGGATATGCGGAGGATCGCTCTCATCATGTTTAGCTAATACGGAGGATGCAGTTAACCAGCCAGCATCACGCCCCATCGTCTCTATGACTTTGACAGGATAATACCCGGGAATTGACCTCGTATTCATGGCTGAATCCAGCGTTGCTAACGCTATAAAGCGCGCTGCGCTACCATAACCCGGACAATGATCCGTGAACGGTAAATCGTTATCAATGGTTTTAGGGACACTGATGGCACGCAGTTCGTAGTTCATATGTTGTGCAGCCTGAACCAGTCGATGTGTAGTATCGGCAGAGTCATTGCCACCTATATACAGCAAAAGGTGGATATCATATTTGCGCAAAATGGCAATCACGCGCTCAGGATCTTCATCAGTAAGTTTATAGCGACACGTTCCCAATGCCGCTGAAGGTGTATAGAGCAGCCGTGCCCATACAGATGACGACTCTTGCCTCAGATCTATCCGCTAATGCGTTCTTCTGCCAGAGCTGCCTCAACCGCGCCCACCAGGCTGGCATTGATGACAGCTGTTGCTCCCCCGGATTGGCCGATGATCAGGTTGTTGTTATGTGATGTCATTACGATTTCCTTACAATTACAGAGTGACGCTGTGAACATTATAGCAAGATTGGTGGGGGGCGTCGAGGAGAATTTTTTTGAAAACCCAGGGCAATTATTGACTGCAAGAGCCTGACTTTTGGGACCACCATACCTCTTGAAAGAACCCGTTGCGACAAAAATGGATGCGCAATTCGGAACAGCTTGCCAACTCTCGCGACCAACTTCGGTCCAGCGTCTCCAGCATCCTGGGCGCAAGCATGAAGGACATTGCCTTCCGGTGCTTGACAAAGCAGGGATTCGCAGCTATACTATCCACATTGGATATATCATGCAAACCAGACAATGGGATCCAGAACGCCTTTTACCATTGACGCCTGCGGTATTCCATATCTTGCTGTCGCTCGTCGGTGGTGACCATCATGGCTACGGCATTATGCAGGAAGTGAACGGCTACACCCAAGGGAAATTACGCCTGGGCCCTGGAACACTCTACCGTTCGATCAAGCAGATGCTTGCGCAAGGATTGATTATCGAGTGGGATGAACGCCCTGATCCGGCACTTGACGACCAACGACGGCGTTACTACCGGCTCACCGACTTTGGTCACATCGTCCTCACAGCCGAGACAGAACGCCTGGAGCAGGTCCTGCAGGTTGCCAGGGCCAAACAACGGGGGCCTCGCCCAGAACCAACAACCAGCGGGGGAGGCTGCTAATGGCTAACGCTTCAACACGCATCACCGCTGTCTCTGAGCATCTTTATCAAAAACTTCTCAGAGCCTACCCAGCGGCTTTTCGGCACCAGTATGGTGCGCAGATGACCCAGGTGTTTCTTGATTGCTGCCGCGTCGCTTATCAACAGAGCGGGACCAGAGGGGTGCTCCACTTATGGATAGTTACCCTTGGCGATTTGATCAGCAATGCCATCGCAGAGCATGTTTCGATGCTCATACCACGACTGAGAAGGCACAAAGCGCTCTTTCACATGCCGAGGCGGCTCGTGTTTCACAGACAAGGAGGACCTATGCTGCATATTACCAACGGCGACAGTGTCGGGGAAACGCTCCGGCAAACAGGTCTGCCAGGAGCTATAGTCACCTGGAAGGATATCCTGCATGAAGGTCCTACACCTGCAGGTCTTTCGCTTGAGCAGATGAGCCAGCTTCGTGCGCAATTTCTGGCCGACTGTGCGTTGGGTCCCTATGAAGAGGTGTTGGCTGACTTCCTGTCCAGGGATACAACGCTGGCTCAATTTGCAGCACACCGGGAAGTGATTCTGTGACTTCCACCATCAGCCTGATTTGCATCAATGCGTTTCCAGGCATCGCCCACTTTCTTGGTCTTGGGCAATTGAATGCCAGCCAGTTACGCTCCTTGTACGAAACGCGCCGTCCTTTGACCGAGGGAACATTCACACTGGGAAGCGAGGCCTGGAAGGCGTATTGTTCGCCTGATCCCAAAGCGCTTGAGGCTTTCCTGCAAAAAGACACCTCTGCGCTGCCCTTTCTTAAGGCGGCTCTGCTGCGGCATCTTGAGCAATTTCCTGCGCTGCAGGGGGGCTTGTCTCGCACGGAACGCCAAATCCTAGAAGTCGTGGCTTCAGGTGTTCACACTCCGTTAGAGATCTTCCGCGCCACGCAGGAGCAAGAGGAAAGCCCGTTCCTGGGAGATACCCCGTTCTGGTTCTACCTCTCTGGCCTCTGCACAGGGAGAAAGCCTTTCCTCAAACGTGCCGCCATCGGCGCGTTTTCCTTGCCTACCGCCGATTCCCACGATCCCGCGTTTCGAGAACAGGTGCTTACCCTGACAGAGGAGGGACAGAATGCGCTGGTTGGGCAGGCTGATTGGAT
>WNFW01001310.1_pt1 | contig 23943 bp, 19 predicted proteins | sample 5400131 | NCBI WGS metagenome assembly WNFW01 (sample SAMN13153362, study PRJNA577476) | soil metagenome | isolation source: 20 cm soil or saprolite under grassland replicate 1 | place: USA:California | collected 2016-06-15 | reverse complement strand
AGTCTTGGCTTCTAAGTCTTGGCTTCTAAGTCTTGGCTTCTAAGTCTTGGCTTCTAAGTCTTGGCTTCTAAGTCTTGGCTTCTAAGTCTTGGCTTCTAAGTCTTGGCTTCTAAGTCTTGGCTTCTAAGTCTTGGCTCTCAAGTCTTGATCACGCGGTCATGCAGCCGGGCGATGGCGTCCAGCGCCGATAGAATGGCGCCCTCCTGCCATGCCGGCAGGTAGGATGCATGCTCGCCGGCCAGCACGATCCTGCCGTCGATCTGGCAGAGATCGTCATAACACTCTGCCCTCGCCTTTTCGGACCAGTTGCCGGCACAGCCGAGGGTAAAGGGTATGCGATGCCAGGCTACCGCGATCCCGTTCTCGTATTCTTTGCGGTATTGCGGGTGAAGGCCGGCGCCGAATTCGACGGCACGGGCGATCCGTTCGGCCGGCGGCATCGCCGTGAATTCATAGGCGTTGGGGCCATCGAACAGATAGGCGCCCAGCAGCACCCCCCTGCCACTACTGTTGAAGCCCGTGTTCGGATAGGCGATCTGGCGGATCGGCAGGTCGGTGTAACTGATGCCGCCATAGATCGCCTCGTCCTCCTCCCAAAAACGGCGCTTGAACTGCAGGCCGATCTTGACCGACGAGACATAGGGCACGGCGTCGATGGCCGCCTTCATGCGACCACCGACGTCGATCGGAAGCTGGCTCAGGATGGAAAGCGGAATCGTACAGACGCACCAATCGGCCTTGGCCTGTTGCGGCGTCGCCGGCCCCTTGAGATCGGTATAGGTGACCGTGACGCCACCGTCGTCCTGCTGTATCCGGGTCACCTTCGCGTCGTAGCGAATGAGGTCGCCAACTTCCCTGGCAAACGCCTGGCCGATCATGTCCATGCCGCCCACCGGCTGGAACATCGTGGTCTGGAAGGCGTGGAGCGCAAAATTCCGCAGGTAGCGCCAAAGCTGCGACCTCAGGATATCGGAAAGGTTGATCGGATCGCCCGCGATCGGCGCGGCGCCGAGGCCACCACCGGGCTCCCTGGCAAAGCCGCGAAATTCGGCGGAGATCAGATTGGCCTTGTAGGCGTAGTTCCGATCCAGCGCCCCCCATGACCTCAGCGCCAGCATCAGGATCTCGCGATCCTGTTTCGATACGGCTTCGTCGAGCTTGCCCTGCTCGGTTGCCTTGGCGAGCAATTCGGAAATCTGTCCCTGGAAATCGGTCTTGATGTCGCGAATGCGCTGCGGCGTGCCGCCGAACGCTCTGGTCGTGTGCAGAAGCGCGTTGTGATTGAGCTGGATGAACGGTTCGAGCGCGACGCCCAGCCGCATGCAGTAATCGAGAACCGCGCGATGGTGATAGGGAATCCGCCACGGACCGGGATTGAAATACAGGCCTTGCTCGAATTCGCAAGTTTGCTTGAAGCCACCGAGTTCGGTGAAGGAATCCCCGCCCCGCAAGGTCCAGTTGCGGCCCCCTGCCCGGCTGTTGAATTCCAAAATACGGACGTTGTACCCAGCCTTGCGCAACTCCAGCGCGGCCGTCATGCCGGCAAGCCCGGCTCCTAATATGAGGACGGAGGCGCCCTTCGGATCGCCGCCGAGCTTGATCGGACCCTTGTATCCGGAGTCGGAGGCAAACCCCAGACTGGTCATCGCGTGATACATCGCAGCGCTGCCGGAAATCGCTCCGATCAGAGACAGCAGATCGCGACGACTGATAGTTCCACGCTCGCTTGGCATCGCTCCTCACTATCCGGGATTTCGCATCGCAAGTGATCAAATTCAGGTGCGGGGACATCGCCCGCGAATTCCGCCCGCGACCGAATTTGCGGAGCGGCCTGGATCCGATGCGCGTGGCGAGGTTGCACAATTTCGCCGCGGGTTGGTCACGCCGGCCTAAAGCCGGGGCAAGAGCCTTTCCGCACGCTCATCAACATCCTGAAAATCAACAGCTTTTGTGTTCAGATCGCCATGAAGGAATTCTCGCGCTCAACCCCGGTCGTTGCCGAGGCCGCGGTGGTAGCGCATGCTCGCCGACGGTGTCTATCCGCCAAGTGTCGGACATCAGGCGAATGTTCTGAAAGTGTCGATGGGTACCCAGATTGTCATCGCTGGAATCTGGCAGCCCGGTCGGACTACAGGGCTTTCGTGAAGAAATTCATCGAACCGGCGCTGGCCATGAAATAGGATCGTCGCGCGCGGGCGCTCACCCCCGCGCGCGTCGGATTCTACATGGCCTTTCGCTGGGACAAAACGACATGACTGATCCGGGCGCACGCGGTTCGGGCAACGCTGCCGCGGGAGTTCTCGTGCTGTTGCGCTTGTTTCGCCAAGACCCGGGCGCGGCCGATCACTATGCGGCCGGTCGGCTGGATGAAGCAAAAGCGGTCGAGCCTGTGCTCCGGGCTTTCGAACATCTTCCAGTCGATGTTGCGCCCAAGGCGGGGCCGCTGGCCGGCATTCCCGTGGCAATCAAGGACATCATCGCGACCGCGGATATGCCGACGACGAACGGCTCGCCGGTCTACAAGGATTGCGTTCCCGACGCCGATGCCTGGGTGGTCGAACGGCTGCGCAATCTTGGCGCGACGATCTTTGGCAAGACCGTTTCGACCGAATTTGCCTGGCGCCATCCCGGCCCGACGGTCAATCCGTGGAATCACAAACATACGCCGGGCGGTTCATCGTCGGGCTCCGCGGCTTCTGTCGCGGCAGGACTGGTTCCGCTGGCGTTGGGCACGCAAACGCTGGGCTCGATCATCAGGCCGGCGGCGTTCAATGGTGTCGTTGGCCTCAAACCCAGTTTTGGCGCGATCCCTCGCACCGGCGTGCACCCGCTTAGTCCTTCGCTCGATCATGTCGGATTTTTTGCGCGCTGCGTCGATGACGTCGCCTACGCGTTGTCCCTGCTTGGCGGCACCAGCGACAGCGATATCCACGGCCGGCCGGTCCCGGCATTTCAGGTTTCCATCGAACAGGGATTGCCGCCGCTGGCGGCGCCGCGCCTCGCTGTCGTGCGGTTCGCAAAATGGTCGAAGGCGGAACGCGAGCAGCAACAGCTGTTCGAATCGACGATCACGACCTTGCGCGACGCCGGCGCCATCGCGGAGGAATTGGAGTTGCCCGAACTCGATCGCTCTAACTGGAGCACGGTCAACACCATCCTCGCCGGCGAGGCCGCGTTGATTTTCGGCGACCTCGTCGAACATTATCCTGATCGTACCAGCGATCATCTGAAAACGCTGGTGCGAACCGGCAAAGCCCATTCAGCTTACGATTACCTCGCGGCCAAGGCGTCGCAGGAAAAGCTGCGGGCAGTTCTTGCCTCGCAACTTTCAGGCTTCGACGCCGTGCTGACGCTGCCGGCGTTCGGCGAAGCGCCGGAAAGCCTGGGCTATACCGGCGACGCCGAATATTGCGCGCCGTGGACCTTGCTGGGGGTGCCCGCCGTGTCGCTGCCGGCCGGCTTCGGCAAAAAGGGCCTGCCGCTCGGTATCCAGATCGTCGGCGCGTATCGCCAGGATTATCGGACGCTTGCGGTGGCGAAATGGATCGAGGGTGTCTTGATGTTTGATCCGGGTATTCCGAGCGTAAGTCGGACGGATGCCTGAAGATTGATGGCGTTGGTTTGCCCGGCAAGCGGTGGGCCCGGTCGGTGGTGCAACGTCTGCCGGGGTGCAAGCGACCGACCATCATACGCCGACAAACTGGTTTCGTACCGTTGCTCAAGCCGCCGTTTTTGCTCGCAATTTGCCTGCCGCTGCGGTATTCACGACGGCCGCTGAAACGTTGCATGCAAGCCGAGCCGATGACCGCCGCGCGTCCGCGAACACAAGCCCTCACCACGGACGCGCTCGGGATGGCGCGCGCCGCGCGCAACCTCGCCGTTGTGCTGTCCGCGGCAGCCTTACTGGTGCTGTCGATATCAGGCAGCGCCTCGGCCGAAGCGACCTACGCCTTCGACACCACGCCGGGCAAGCTGCCGAAGACGGTCATTCCCGTCCACTACGCGATCGAGCTCACGCCGGATCTCGAAAGCCTGACGCTTGCGGGCGTCGAGATCGTGGACATCGAGGTGCGCGATCCTACAGCGCGGCTCACCCTCAACGCGGTCAACATGACGCTCGGTGCCGCCACCATCGACGACGATGCGCAACGCGCCGACATTGCGCTCGAGGCTGCCGCAGAGACCGCGACGCTCACCTTTCCGAAGCCGCTCGCGGCGGGCGCGCACCGGCTGCGCATCGGCTTTTCGGCAGGGATCAACCAGTTCGGCCGCGGTCTGTTCTACGTCGATTACCCGACCGACAAGGGCGTCAAGCGGATGCTCTCGAGCCAACTTGAGCCCGCCGACGCCCGACGTATCTTTCCGTGCTGGGATGAACCCGCCTTCAAGGCGAGTTTTGCGTTGACGGTCACGGTGCCGCGCACGTTCCTGGCCGTCGGCAACATGCCGGTGGCGCGCGAGGAGCTGGTCGAGCCGAACCTGAAGCGGGTCACCTTCGCGCCGACGCCGAAAATGTCGAGTTATTTGTTCGTGCTCGCGACAGGCGAGCTCGAACGGCTGACGGCAGAGGCGGATGGCGTGACGGTCGGCGTGGTCACGACCGCCGACAAGCGCGAGCAAGGGCGCTTCGCGCTCGAAAACGCGGTCAAGCTGCTCGACTACTATAATGACTATTTCGGCATAAAATATCCGCTGCCGAAACTCGATTTGATCGCGGTGCCCGGCGGGTTCGGCGGCGCCATGGAGAACTGGGGCGGCATCACTTTTTTCGAGAGCCGGCTGCTGTTCGACCCCGCGATCAATGCGGAGACGGCGCGGCGCGGCATCTTCAGCATCCTGGCGCATGAGATGGCGCACCAATGGTTCGGCGATCTCGTCACCATGGGCTGGTGGGACAATCTCTGGCTCAATGAGGGTTTTGCCAGCTGGATGCAGGTGAAGGCCGCCGAGCATTTCTATCCGCAATGGCAGACCTGGCTCAACAGCAATGGCCAGAAGCAATACGCGCTGGCGCTCGACGCGCGGCGCACCTCGCATCCGGTCCAGCAGCCGGTCGCCGACCAGAGCGAGGCCATGGCCGCGTTCGACGGCATCACCTACAACAAGGGTCAGGCGCTGATCCGCATGCTGGAGAGTTACCTCGGCGAGCAGGCGTTTGCGGACGGCATCCGCAAATACATGGCCGCGCACGCCTATGGCAACACCACCACGGCCGATCTGTGGCAGGCGCTCGAAAGCGCGGCCGGCAAGCCGGTGGCAGGCATTGCCGCGTCCTTTACCGAACAGGACGGCGTGCCGCTGATCGTCGCCGAGACCAGCTGCAACGGCGGCGCGCAGCGCATGACGCTGCGGCAGGATCGATTTGTGATCGCCCCGTCTTCCACCGTCGCGGGCGGTCAAGCGGCAGTCTTGCCGCCTCGAACCTGGCAAGTCCCGATCGCGCTCGGGCAACTGCGCGCAACCCAACCGGCCGAAATCCTGGTGCTTGAGGGCAGTGCCGAAATCCCGGCCGGATCCTGCGGTGAGGCCGTGAAGGTCAATCTCGGCAATGCCGGCTATTACCGGGTCGAGTACGGCCGCGAAAGCCGCACAGCGCTGGCGAAGTCGCTGGCGCTGATGGCGGAGGAAGATCGTGTCGATTTCCTCGCTGACAGCTGGGCGATGGTGCAGGCCGGCCGCGCCGAACCGCCGTCTTATCTGGCATTGATCGATCAAATCGGCGGCGAAGACCACCGCGCGGTGTGGGACCAGGTGATCGGGACGTTAAGCTCGCTCGATCGTCTCGCGCGCGATCGTGCCGAACGCCCGGCGCTGCAGAGCTATGCCCGCGCCAGATTGCGCCCGCTGTTCGACCGGCTCGGCTGGGACGCCGGCAATTCAAGCGACGACGAAGCGTTGCTGCGCGCGAATCTGATCTGGAATCTCGGCGAAATGGGCGACGGCGATATCCTCGCCGAGGCCAGGCGGCGGTTCGTGGGCTTCCTGCAGAACCCGCAATCGCTGCCGACCGCGCTGCGCGATCCCGTCACCCATCTCGTCGGCATGTCGGCCGATCGTGCCAATTACGACACGCTGCTGGCGCTCGCGCGCAAGACCACCGCCACCAACGAGCGGCTGCGCTATTATTACGCCGCCGCCGGCGCCCGCGACGCTACGCTGGCACGCGCCACGCTGGCCCTGACCCTGACCGATGAACTGCCGGGCACGATCGTCGGCGGCATCATCAACGCGGTCGCCTCCTCCGGCGAGCAGCCGGATCTGGCCTGGGATTTCGTGCAAAACAATTTCGATGCGCTTCTGGCCAAACAGGGACCTTCGTTCCGCGACGGATTCATCGCCAATTTCATGACCAATTTCAGCGATCAAGCCCATGCCGCCGAACTCGCGCATTTTGTACCGGCGCAGGCGACCTCTGGCGGCCGGGTGATGGTGGCCCGCGCGCTTGAAACGATTGCGATCGCGGCTGATCTCAAGACCCGCGTGCTGCCGGCGATCGATGCCTGGATCAGGGAGCGCAATGGCAGGCGGCCTTGAAGCACATGGTGCCAATCGAACCTTGGGTAATGTTGATGCGGATTTGCATTGCGATTTTGGTAATTGTTTGCGCCTTTCCGGCCTGGGCCGCCGAAGTCATCGTCAGGGATGGCGGCACCTTGGAGATCGCCGAAATGACCTACCGGCTTGACGGCATCGATGTCCCGGCATTCGACCAGACCTGCATTGACGAGCACGCCGATCCCTGGACATGCGGCGTCGACGCGCGCGATCAACTCACCAAACTGATCGCCGGCCGGAATGTCCAGTGCAAGGACCTGGGCCCGGACAAGGCGTTCAAGAAATGGCATCTCGGGATTTGCAGCGTTGAGGGCGAAACCGACAGTTTGAACCAGCAGCTGGTGCGCCTGGGTTATGCCTTGAATCTCGAATCTTCCAAGGGTCTATTCAAGGACGATGAGGCCGGCGCGAAAAGCAAAGGCGCAGGCTTGTGGAAGGGCTGTTTCGCAAGGCCGCAGGCGTTTCGGCACCGGGAAAAGACCACAGCTCTATTGGGCGCGTCCTGCAGAGGCGACAAGGACCGCGAGCTGCGCGAAGCCTTGTTCCCGGATGAACCCGCGATGCCGCCCGGCTGCAGCATCAAGGCAAAGTTCGCGGTGCGCGCACGCGTGACCGGCAACATCGGCGTCTATCACATGCAGGCCTGCCGCAGCTATGCCCCGCTCACCAAGCCGGACCGCTGGTTTTGCACGGAAGAAGATGCTCAAGCCTCGGGCTTTCGCAGGGCCTACAATTGCCGGGCCAGTATTCGCCGCAAGTAACGTCGGAATAAGCGCAGCGGGGCGTCCGGAAGCGAGCGTCCCCACGCTGGACGTCAGCTGTTGCGATTGATCGCGATGCGCCGGATGTTGTCCCTGGCTTCGCCCGATTTCGGCAACGTAACCGTCAGCACGCCGTTTTTGAATGAAGCCGAAGCTTTGTCCTGATCCACGTCCTGCAGCGGTATGCGCCGTTCGAACCGGCCGTAATAGCGTTCGCTGAAACGGCGGTCCTTGTCCTCCGATTCCGATTTCTTTTCACCGGAGATCGAGAGCACGCCGTTCGCGATCGCCAGACTAACGTCCTTCTCCTCGAGACCCGGCAATTCGGCGGTGACGCGCACCTCCTTGTTGGTCTCGTCGGATGCCGACATCCTGGAGGCGCTTTCGACCGAGCGAGCCGCGGCGGCGTGACTGCGACGCCGGGTCGGCCGCACCAGCGCCGCAGCCGTGCCCGGCTGCGGCTACAGGATCCGAACCTCCACATTCCCGCCGTCCCATCCCGCACGGATCTAATCGGCGGCGCCGATTGAGAACACCCGACTTGCCAGCACGTCCGAAGCCTCCAGCGACATGATATCGCCGGCAGTCAGCACCCGGTCGAGATCGGCGACCAGCCGGTTGGCCTGGCGCAGGCGCATGCGGTCGAGCGCATTGCGGACAGAGCGGGCATTGGAAAACAGCGGCTGGTTCTTGCGCAGCGTGATGTAGCGGATGAATGCGGCCCGCGCGTCGGGACTGAACTTGTAGTTCATGTCGGCGAGCATCAGCTCGGCGATGCCGAGCAATTCATCGTCGGCATAGTCGGGAAAGTCGATGTGGTGGGCGATGCGCGAGCGGAAGCCGGGATTGCTGCCGAAGAACTTGTCCATGCGGTCGCCGTAGCCGGCGAGGATCACCACCAGATCCTCGCGCTGCGATTCCATCACCTGCAGCAGGATCTCGATCGCCTCCTGGCCGTAGTCGCGCTCATTGTCCGGCCGGTGCAGGTAATAGGCCTCGTCGATGAACAGCACGCCGCCCATCGCCTTCTTGAGAATCTCCTTGGTCTTCGGCGCGGTGTGACCGATATATTGCCCGACCAGTTCGTCGCGCGTCACCGACACCACCTGTCCGCGGCGCACGAAACCGAGCCTGTGCAGGATGCTGGCGATGCGAAGCGCCACCGTGGTCTTGCCGGTGCCGGGATTGCCAGTGAACGACATATGCAGCGTCGGCACTTCCGAGGTCAGCCCCATGCGCTTGCGGATGCGTTCGATCAGCAGCAGCGAAGCGATCTCGCGAATGCGCGTCTTCACCGGCTTCAGACCAATCAGTTCGCGATCAAGCTGATCCAGCACCTCGCCGATGCCGACCTCATTGAACTCGCGGCGCAGGTCGACGGGCTCGATCGGGGAAGATTCGCTCGCGCCCTGCGGGGTCGGCGTCGAACTTGGTTGCGCCTTGACTTGTCCGTTCACTTGCCACCGTAACGCTGGCCCTCGGGACGATCGACGGCGTAGGATTTCGTGGTGTAACGGATGTTGCGGCCCGCAACTTCATGCCGCTCCAGCCGGAAGCCGGGTTCGTCCTTTGGCCGGTTGACGATGAACGACAGCCGCAGCGATTCCCAACCATGGCTGGAGTCGAACGCCGACATCCGGATGTAACGGTCGCCGTACACCTTGCGGCATTCGTTCAGCTCCATCAGCACGCCCGCGGCATCCCGCAGATCGAACATCGGCAGGCCCCACATTTCCCAGAAATTGTTGCGGGGATGCGGGTCGTCGGTGAATTCGATGTTCACCGCCCAGCCCTTGGCGAGGCAATATTGCACCTGTCGGGAAATCTGCTCGTCGGTCAGGTCGGGCAGGAATGAGAAACAGCCTTGGGTCACACGCATGGTCCGGCTCCTTACATCGAGATGCTGGGGGTGGGGGCGTAGTCGGGCATGTCGGTCGACTCGTAATTGAAGGTGACATCCTTCCAGACCTCGAGCGCGGCCTTTAGCGGCGTGCAGGTCGCCGCCGCCCGGGCGAGAATTTCCGGTCCCTCGTGCAGATAGTCGCGGCCTTCGTTGCGGGCGAGGATCATTGCTTCCAGCGCGACGCGGTTGGCGGTGGCGCCGGCCTGGATCCCCATCGGATGGCCGATGGTGCCGCCGCCGAACTGCAGCACCACGTCTTCGCCGAGATGATCGAGCAATTGATGCATTTGCCCGGCGTGGATCCCGCCCGACGCCACCGGCATCAATTTGTTGAGGCTTGCCCAATGCTGGTCGAAGAACACGCCGTGCTCGAGCCGCGCCGGGTTAAAATCCTCGCGGCAGATGTCGTAATAACCGCGCGTGGTCGCGGGATCGCCCTCGAGCTTGCCGACCACCGTGCCGGCATGGATGTGATCGACACCGGCAAGGCGCATCCATTTCGCGATCACGCGGAACGAGATGCCGTGATTGCGCTGGCGCGTGTAGGTGGAATGGCCGGCGCGATGCAGATGCAGGATCATGTCGTTGCGCCGCGCCCATTTCGCCATCGACTGGATCGCGGTGTAACCGATCACGAGATCGATCATGATGACGACCGAGCCGAGCTCCTTGGCAAACTCCGCGCGCTCGTACATGTCCTCCATGGTGCCGGCGGTGACGTTGAGATAAGTGCCCTTGACCTCGCCGGAGGCCGCTTGCGCCTTGTTGACCGCCTCCATGCAATAAAGAAACCGCTCTCGCCAATGCATGAACGGCTGCGAATTGATGTTCTCGTCATCCTTGGTGAAGTCGAGCCCGCCCTTCAGCGCCTCGTAGACCACGCGGCCGTAGTTGCGGCCGGAAAGCCCGAGCTTCGGCTTGACCGTGGCGCCCAGCAGCGGACGGCCGAACTTGTCCATCCGCTCGCGCTCGACCACGATGCCGGTCGCCGGCCCCTGGAATGTCTTCACATAGGCGACCGGCAATCGCATGTCCTCGAGCCGAAGCGCCCTCAGCGGCTTGAACCCGAACACATTGCCGATGATAGAGGCCGAGAGATTGGCGATCGATCCGTTCTCGAACAGATCGAGATCGTAAGCGATGTAGGCGAAATATTGATCCGGCGAGTTCGGCACCGGATCGACCCGGAAGCATTTGGCGCGGTATTTTTCCGCCGCCGTCAGGCGGTCGGTCCACACCACGGTCCAGGTCGCGGTGGAGGATTCACCCGCTACCGCCGCCGAGGCCTCGATCGGATCGACGCCGTCCTGCGGCGTCACCCGGAACAGCGCGATGATATCGGTGTCCTTGGGCTCATAATCGGGCTCCCAGTAGCCCATCTTCTTGTATTCCATCACGCCGGATTTGTAGCGATCCTTGCCGCGCACGGTCATCGAGAGTTCGTTCATGATGTTCTCCTCACCTTCGGTTGCCGCCCCGGGGGTCGCTTGGTCGAAAAGATTCTTTTATCTCACTCGGCTGCATCGGCCATGGATCCGATCCGCGGATCGAGGCTGCCGGCGCGATAGCGCTTCGCCATTTCCGCCAGCGGGATCACCTTGATCTTTGCGGCGTTGCCGGCGGTGCCGAACTGCTCGAAACGCTGGCGGCAGAGATCACCCATCGCATCCATCGCCGGTTTGAGAAACTTGCGCGGATCGAATTCGCTTTTGGTTTGGGTTGCGACCTTGCGGAACGCCGCGGTCATCGCCAGCCGGCAATCGGTATCGATATTGACCTTGCGCACGCCGTGCCTGATGCCGCGGGCGATTTCCTCGACCGGCACGCCCCAGGTCTGCGGCATCTCGCCGCCGAACGCGTTGAACATGTCCTGCAGGGGCTGCGGCACCGACGAGGCGCCGTGCATCACCAGATGGGTATTGGGCAGGCGGCGATGGATTTCCTCGACCACCTTCATGGCGAGGATGTCGCCATCAGGTTTGCGCGAGAATTTATAGGCGCCGTGCGAGGTGCCCATCGCGATCGCCAGCGCATCGACCCTGGTGGCGCGAACGAAATCGACCGCCTGATCCGGATCGGTCAGCAGCTGATCGTGGCTGACCTTGCCTTCGACGCCATGGCCGTCCTCCTGTTCGCCGCCGCCATGTTCAAGCGAGCCGAGCACGCCCAATTCGCCTTCCACCGAGGCGCCGATCCAGTGCGCCATCTCGACCACGCGCCGGGTGATATCGACGTTGTAGTCATAGTCGGCGGCGGTCTTGGCGTCCGCCTTCAGCGAGCCATCCATCATTACCGAGGTAAAGCCATGTTGAAGCGCGGTGGCGCAGGTCGCCTCCTCGTTGCCGTGGTCCTGGTGCATGCAGAGCGGGATCTGCGGGTACATCTCCTCCAGCGCGTCGATCATCTTCGACAGCATGATATCATTGGCGTAGGAGCGCGCGCCGCGCGAGGCCTGGATGATGACGGGCGCATCGACGGAGGCCGCCGCATCCATGATCGCGAGCCCCTGCTCCATATTGTTGATATTGAACGCCGGCACGCCATAGCCGTGTTCGGCGCCGTGATCCAGCAATTGCCTCAGCGTGATTCGAGCCATGATGCCTCCGTTCAGATCCCTGAAATGGTATTGATCGTCATTGGTCGGTCGCGGCTATTGTTGTTCGGGCGAGGCAACGCATGGCGGCGGTTGCGACAGCTACCTGCGTGATGTCGAATTCGCGATAGAGTGCCTCTGCCGGCGCAGATGCGCCGAAGCCGGTCATGCCGACGAACTCACCGCTATCGCCGAGCCAGCGCGCCCACTCGCCCTCGACCGCGGCTTCGACACCGATCCTCGGCTTGCTGCCGAGAACCGCCGCCTGGTACTCGCGGGATTGCCGGCGAAACAGCTCGAAGCATGGCGCCGAGACCACAGCCGCGCGAATGTTGCCATCTGCAAGCAGCTTCGCCGCCTCGAGCGCGATGGAGACTTCGGAGCCGGTCGCGATCAAGGTGACGTCGCGCCCGCCCTCGGGTTCGACAACCACATAGGCGCCGAGCGCGACCAGATTGGCGTCGCCGGCGACATCGCGGAATGCCGGAAGCGCCTGCCGCGAAAGACACAGCACCGATGGATTGGCCAAAGACTGCAGCGCGCAATCCCAGGCCTCGGCGGTCTCGACCGCGTCGCCGGGACGAAACACCATCAGGTTAGGTATCGCCCGCAGGGCCGCGAGATGCTCGACCGGCTGATGGGTCGGGCCGTCCTCGCCCAGTCCGATCGAATCATGGGTCATCACATGGATCACGCGCACGCCCATCAGTGCGGCAAGCCTGATCGCTGGCCGGCTGTAATCGGCAAAGGTGAGGAATGTGCCGCCATAGGGAATTAAACCGCCATGCAGGGCGATGCCGTTCATGGCGGCGGCCATGGCGTGCTCGCGGACGCCGTAGTGGATATAGCTGCCTTCGAGAGAGTCAGGCCGCACCGGCCGCTGCGTCTTGGCCCGGGTGAGATTCGAGTGGGTGAGATCGGCCGAGCCGCCCAGCAGGTTCGGCAGCGCCTTGGCGATGGTGTCGATCACGAGTTGCGACGCCTGCCGGGTCGCGATGTTGGGCCGTTCCGCGGCAAAACTGTCCCGGAGTTGCGCCATCGCGCCTGCGTATTCGCACGGCAGCTTTCGATTCAGTGCGTCATGAAACGGCGATCGTCCTCCGGCATTGAGGCGCTTGCAGCGCTCGACCCAGCCCCGGCGGGCCTCGCGCCCCTGCGCGCCGATCTCGCGCCATGCCTCGAGCACGGCTTCGGGAATCTGGAACGGCGCGTGCGGCCAGTTGAGGGCGTCACGGGTTTTTGCGACCTCGTCGCCGCCGAGCGGCGCGCCATGGGCCTTTTCGGTGCCCTGCCGGTTTGGCGCGCCAAAGCCGATCAGTGTGCGGCAGGCGATCAGCGACGGCCTGTCGCTGTGCTGCCGCGCCTGCTCGATCGCCGTCGCGATAGAACCGGGATCATGGCCGTCGATGCGACAGGCCGACCATCCCGATGCCTTGAAGCGTGCCAATTGATCGTCCGAGCATGACAGCGAGGTCGATCCGTCGATCGAAATCTGGTTGTCGTCGAACAACACGATCAACCGATTGAGTTTGAGGTGCCCCGCCAGCGAAATCGCTTCGTGGCTGATGCCTTCCATCAGGCAGCCGTCGCCGGCGATGACATAGGTATGGTGATCGACCAGTTGATCGCCGAAGCGCGCATTCATCAGGCGCTCCGCCAGCGCCATGCCGACCGCGGTGGCGATCCCCTGCCCCAGCGGTCCGGTGGTGGTCTCCACGCCGGGCGTATGTCCGTATTCGGGATGGCCCGGGGTTTTCGATCCCCACTGCCGGAACGCCCTTAGCTCATCTACCGTCACCCCCTCATAGCCGGTCAGGTACAGAAGGGCGTACAGCAGCATCGAGCCATGACCGGCCGACAGGACAAACCGGTCGCGATCCGGCCACGCCGGATCGGCCGCATCGAATTTGAGAAAACGCGAAAACAACACAGTAGCCACATCAGCCATGCCCATCGGCAGGCCCGGATGGCCGGATTTCGCTTTCTCCACGGCGTCGATCGCCAGAAAGCGGATTGCGTTCGCCATCTCGGCATGCGCGACGTCGGGACGATAAGCGAGAGAAGTCAGCGATCGAGCGGTCATACCGTGCGCCTCTTGCGTTCCATCAGTTGCAGGATCAGCGGGGTGAGAATGAGCTGCATCGCGAGGTCGAGCTTCGACCCGTGGATCACGATCGAATTCGCCCGCGACATGAAGCTGTTGGGGATCATCGACAACAGATAGGGAAAATCGATGCCGCGCGGATTCTTCAGCCGGATCACCACCATTGATTCGTCCGGCGTCGGGATCCACCGCGCAATGAACGGGTTCGAGGTATCGACCGTCGGCACCCGCTGGAAGTTGATGTCGGTCTCGGCGAATTGCGGGCAGATGTAGTTCACGTAATCCGGCATCCGCCGCAGGATGGTGTCGGTGACGGCCTCGGTCGAATAGCCGCGATCGCTGCGATCGCGGTGCAGCTTCTGGATCCATTCCAGATTGATGACGGGAACGACGCCGATCTTGAGGTCGGCATACTGGGCGACATTGACCTTGTCGGTGACGACGGCGCCGTGCAGGCCTTCATAAAACAACAGATCGGACTTTTCCGGCAGCGGTCCCCATTCGGTGAAGGTGCCGGGCGCGGCGCCGTATGATTTGGCCTCGTCGTCATCGTGCACGTAGTGGCGCGTAGTGCCGGTGCCGGACTCGCTGTAGTCGCGGAACACCTTCTCCAGCTCTTCGAACAGGTTGGTCTCGGGACTGAAGTGGCTGAAATGCTTGTTGCCCTTCTCACCCTCCTCGACCATCAAGGTCCGCATCTCGGCGCGGTCATAGCGATGGAACGCGTCGCCCTCGATGTAGGCGGCGGTTACTCTTTCGCGGCGGAAGATGTTTTCAAAGGTTTTCTTCACCGAGGTGGTGCCGGCCCCCGATGAACCCGTGATCGATATGATGGGATAGCTGCGCGACATCTGCTCTATCCCGCTCTAGCGAAACAGGCCGCGCCGCGCGAACAGCGGCGCGTCGCTATTGTCGAACATCGGCTCGATAGCTTCGTGAATCGCGGCGACATCGCGAACGCCGCGCACCGAGCCCATGATCAGGGGCACGCGCTGGTGCGGCGTTCTCGCCGAGAGCTCGAGGATCCGCCGGCGCCCGGTGGTCGCGGCACCTCCCGCCCATTCCATCACCAGCGCCATCGGATGCGCTTCGTAGAGAAGCCGCAGCCGTCCCTCGCGATACCCGGGACGCGCATCGGCCGGATAAAGAAACACCCCGCCGCGAACCAGGATGCGAAGCGACTCGGCGACCAGCGAACCGATCCAGCGCATGTTGAAATCCGCACCGCCGTCGCCGCCGGTACCGGCCAGGCATTCCTCGATATAGGCGCGGACGGGTCCGTGCCAATGCCGGCGGTTGGACGCGTTGATGGCGAATTCGGGTGTACTGGGCGCGATCTTGGCGTCCCGCACCAGCAACAGGAATTCCCGGGCACGCCGGTCGAGAATGAAGATGTCGACGCTGTTGTCGAGCGCCAGCACGATCATGGTTTGAGGACCATAGACCACGAACCCCGCGGCGCACTGCGCCGTGCCGGGCTCGAAGAAGGTGGAGATGATGTCGTTTCCGCGCGGACGAATCGAGAAGATGGTTCCGACCGAGATGTTATTCTCAAGATTGGCCGAGCCGTCGAGCGGATCGATCGCGACGCAGAGCGGGGCAGCAACATCGAAGGTTTCAGGCAGTTCCGCCTCCTCGGACAGGATGGCTGCGACCGGCGTCGCGCGCAGCGCCCGACGCATCATCTCGTCGGCCGCGAGGTCGATATCCTTCTGCTGGTCGCCATCGGAATTGAGGCCGTCGATCCGCCCGGTGATGCCACGCAGCGGTCCGTCGGCGATCAGATCCGCAAGCTCAACCGCCGCGGCAGCGAGCGCCTCTATCACGGCGGCGACCGCAGGCCCGTTCGGCGTCTGCGGCGCCGAGCGATCGAGATGCGAACGCAACGTCACGCGTTCGTCCATGGCCGTTCCCCTGTCCGCCCTCTTTGGGGCCAATTGCAATGCGTTCGCCGGTCGGCGGTTCGCCCGCTCACAACAGCTCAATTTGCAAAATTAGTGAAATTTTCTTATCTTTGGACCAAGCAAAGTTTTGCTTATGGAGGAGGACGCCGATGGCTAGCCGGTTTCGGCGGGAACTGACCGTTCGCCAGCTGCGCGCGCTGGCGGCCGTTCACAGGGATCGATCGGTCACCGCGGCGGCCAAAAAGCTGCACCTCACCCAGCCCGCGGTCACCCTGCAGATTCGCAATTTGCAGGCGCTTGCAGGCCTGCCCTTGATTCAGCGCACCACCGACGGAATGCTTCTGACCGATGCGGGACGCGAGGTACTCGCACTCTCCGATCGCATCGAAGCGGCGCTCGCGGACTGCGAAGCAACACTCGAGATGATGGCGGGCAAGAGCGCCGGCCGGGTGTCGATCGGCGCCGTCAGCACCGCGAAATATTTCGTGCCGTTCGCGATCTCCGGATTTTCCAAGTTGTATCCGGACGTCGATGTCATGCTTTCAATCGGAAACCGGCAAGAGATCGGCACCGCGCTGCGTGGCTACGATCTCGATTTCGCGATCATGGGCCGCCCTCCGGCAGACATCGACATGGATGTTCACCTGATCGGCGATCATCCCCACGTCATCATCGCGCCGACGGCCCATCGCCTGGCGCGAAAGGCCGGGATTGCGCTGACCGAGCTCGCCAGCGAAACCTTCCTGACGCGCGAGCCCGGCTCGGGCACGCGCGGCCTGATGGAGCAACGCCGGCCTTCCCGTTGTCCGGCAATGGTTCGTGCTTTGCCGCAAGGACAAGGTGCTGCTGCCGCCCGCGCGCGCGATGCTGGATTTCCTCAGCGCCCGAGGCGCGCAATTCCTGCCGCGAACCCACGGCAGGATCCGGCTCACCCGCCCGTCGGTGCACAGCAAGCGAAGGTGACGTTCACCGCGACGCCCTCGCCACGCGCATGGGCGCGCAATGACAAATTGCGCCGGCGGATTCGAGATTCCCTTCCCACGCCGAGATGATAGATTGGGCGGACTTCCTATCGTCTCACGCGGGTCGAGGATGGACAGATTGACGCCGAGAGCCCCAGTATTGATCGCGTGTCTTTTCACCGCCGCGCCGGCTTTCGCGCAAGCCGATCTCTCGAAGGCGCCGACGCAGCTTATCCTGGAGGTTGCGACCGATGCTTCCGGCGAACGATGCCGTCGCATTGAAACGCCCAACGCCGCCCCGCTCGCGCAAGTGTCCCTGCATCGCACGTTCAACGATGATTTCGACCAACCCCCATTGTCGGGCGGAAGATGGGTGCCTCACTACGCCGGCGGCGCCAGCTGGCCGGCGGCGCAATACTGGGGTGGAGACGGCTCCGACTTCAAACGGAAGACCGCGTATAATGGCGAACAGCAGATATACGTCGACCCACGCTATGGCGGACGAGCCACAACGCCGCTGGGGCTCGACCCGTTCAAGGTTCGAAATGGAATTCTCTCGATCGTCGCAAGCCGGACACCTCCCGCGCTCAAGCCAGTGCTCTTCAACAATGAATACGTGTCGGGCATTCTGACGACCCAAAGTGTATTTTCACAAAAGTATGGATATTTCGAAATTCGTTCGAAGATCCCGGTCGGGACCGGCGTGTGGCCGGCCTTCTGGCTTCTCGCAGATGACGGCGGCTGGCCTCCCGAACTCGACGTGATGGAAGGACGCGGACAGCGGCCCGGCGACCTCGTGATGACCACGCATTGGCGGATTCGGGCCAGCGGTTGGGTGGAGTCCTGCGGGTTCGACTTCTCGGTGCCGGATGCATCGACCAATTTCCACGACTACGGCGTGCTGTGGCAGCGGGATCGCATCGTCTATTTCATCGACCGCAAGGCGGTATCGGATATCAAGGCCCCGATCGGCTTCGACGATCCGATGTACATGATCGTGAACCTGGCGATGGGCTCGAAGTATTTTGGGGGCGTAGGATTCATCGATGGAGAAACTCCCAATATCGTGGAATTCGAGATCGACAGGATTTCCGCTTATCAAATTGACGCACGCTAATCATTGCGAACGGCCGGAATGCATGCCGGTGCAAGTGAAACCCACGGGAGAAGGCAATGTTCGGTAGGTTTTCGCGCCGGCATTTTGCGAAGCTTGCGGGTTTTTCCGCGCTCGGAATGGCGGCGACAACGGCCAGGCCGCAGGACCGCGAGGCGAAACCAGCGCCAGACAGGCACGCTCCTGCAAGCTTCCCCAACGGCTTCCTGTGGGGTACGGCCACCTCCGCCTATCAGATCGAAGGCGCCGTCAATGAGGACGGCCGGGGCCGCTCGATCTGGGATACGTTCACCCACACGCCCGGCACGATCGAGGATCACAGCAACGCCGACCGCGCCAACGATCACTATCATCGCTACAAGGAAGACGTTCGACTGATCGGGGAATTGGGAGCCAAGGCCTATCGGTTTTCGATCGCATGGCCGCGGGTATTTCCGGAAGGAACGGGCGAGCCCAACCCCAAGGGCCTCGACTTTTACGACCGCCTCGTGGACGAACTCCTGGCATGCGGCATCGAACCGTTCGCGACGCTGTATCATTGGGATTTGCCGCAATCGCTCGAGGACAAGGTCGGTGGCTGGCGCTCCAGCGAGACATCAAAAGCGTTCGGAAATTACGCGGGCTACGTAGCGAAGCGTTTGAGCGATCGCGTCAGGTCCATCTTCACCATCAACGAAGCCGGCAGGTTCGTGAACTTCGGCTATGGATGGGGCATTGACGCCCCCGGTCTCAAGCTGCCGCAGGCCACAGTGAACCAGATACGTCACCACGTAGCGCTCGCCCACGGTCTCGCCGTGCAGGCGATCCGCGCCCACGGGCGCGCGGGCACCAAGGTCGGGCCGGCCGAGAACATCGCCGCCTGCCTGCCGGCGATCGATACGCCGGCGAATATTGGCGCGGCGGAGATCGCCACGCGCGAACTCAACGCGGGCTTCCTCGGCGTGATCCTGGAGGGCAAATACACCGACGGGTTCCTCGCCTATGCCGGCAAGGACGCGCCGAAATTTACCGACGACGAACTGAAGATCATTTCCTCGCCGAACGATTTCGTCGGCCTGAATATCTACGCACCGCAATTCTATGTGGTCGCGGCCGACCGCCCGCCGGGTTTCACCGTTTTGCCGTTTCCCGCCTCGTTTCCGCATATGAACTCGGAGTGGCTCAGGGTCGGCCCGGAGACGATCTATTGGGCGCCGCGACTTGCGGCAAAGATCTGGAACATCGAAACCATCTACATCAGCGAGAACGGTACGTCTTCGGAAGATAAATTGGCTGCCGATGGCAACGTCTATGACACCGATCGCATCATGTACCTGCGCAATTACCTGACGCAGTTGCAGCGCGCGACCGCCGAGGGCGTGCCGGTCCGCGGCTATTTCCTGTGGAGCCTGATGGACAATTTCGAATGGATTTTCGGATTCGAAAAGCGCTTCGGGCTGTATCGCGTGGAGTTCGACACCCAACGCCGGACGCCCAAGCTCAGCGCCTCGTTCTACCGCGACGTCATCGCGCGGAATGCGATAGGGGCTTGAGCGGAGCCGTATTGTCAGATTTGGTTGTCAGATTTGGAAAAGCCAAACCAGCAAGATTGTTGCCGCGGTCATCAGTACGCTGACGGCCCATCCGCCAAAATATTCAACGTCGTGGTCGTCGGCGCCTTGTATGGCATCGGGTCTGCCAATCGCGGATCTCCAATGGTAGGACATGGCGGTCTCCTGTCGTATTTGTTGGAAACCAATCGCGGTCGGGGCTGGCGGTTCGATTGCCGAGCTGGAATGACGACGCCGCGCAATGCGCGACCTGCCTTTTGTCGGGAGCCGCCGCTTAGGGCCGGCCACCAATTCCACCAACCGGGAATATCAAACGTCCGGGAGAGGTCAGGTTGGGCCATGCCTCACTGATGCGGCCCACAGACCGCTCCCGGAACAATGTTCGTGGCAGGCCGCTATGCTGAAGCCCGAACGTTGCAGCAGCGATCCCTGCGGCATTTATTTCCGGGTGGAGTCATCGAACCTCCAATTCCAGGCCAATTACGGTTGACCTTTCAAAAAGTGTGACCGACTACCTGTTCTGTCAAGTGGGGCAGCCCGCTATCTGGTGTCGCGATGGGATTTTCACCTCGGCTTGGGTGCGCCAGGACGCAGGCCATCAGGAATAGCGCCTCTTGAACCTCGCCCAAGGCCAATTAGCTCAACTTCAATGGGAAGAAATCGAGTGCGGAGTTTTGCCATGACCCCCCGTTCCATTCTCGCCCTGTTTTCGATTGCGTTCGGTCTCGCCGTGATCTTTGCTGTCATCACGACGATTAAATATGCCCCTCCGACCGCTCGTGCCCATGCTGCATTGACGCAGCTTGACTGTGGCCAGGAAAGTCAGCCGGTGTGAAACACAGACCGCCGCAACAACAATCCGTTCAGATGCCTCTCCTTCGGTATGTTGCTTTCGTTGGCGGGTCTCTGCTTTTGATGTTGTTGATCGCGGGCGCATATCTTCCGGCAGGTCCGGTTGATGGCGGCGGTCAACCTGCATCCAAGCCTGTTATTCTGATTGAATCGTCCAGAAAATGGCCCGAACGGATTGTGTACGATACCAGTCTTCCGACCACGCTTGCGATTGTTCGTTCCGAAGCACCAGCGGTTGCCTCTCCAGGAACAGTTCGTCGTTCCCCGCTGAATTCCTTGGCGCAGCTGACGGCGCCGCCGCCACCGAAGCGCGCCAATCATGTTGCAACAGAGAAGCGGACCAAAATGGCGAAGCGATTTTCACAGCCAGGACTTGCGTACGTCCAGGAGCCAAGAAGACCTCCGGACTCTTTTGCCGCTTGGTGGTGAGTGCTGAACATTCGCGGCGGCTTGCCGCCTCGGCGCGGGCGCGCTTCAGGGCGTTCCGCGCCGGCGCGTTGTTGGGTCAGGCCGGCAGCCCTGCCATAAGCAGGCCAGCCTCGTGGCGCTTGCGGTCGACTTCGCGTTTGTAGTGCTGGGTGGCGAGGTAGGCGGCCACCGAGAATTTCGGCTCGCACTTCAGGACCTCTGCCGCGTGCGCGGCAGCCGCGACCGCGTCGCCCATGCGCGCGAGCGTGGCAGCGAGGAAGGCATGATGGGTGTAGTCAGGCCGTGTGATCCGCGAAAAGGCCTCCGCAGCCTCGGCGAATTTCTCGGCGCAATAGCAGGCGCGCCCGAGGTGACTCCAGAAGCGTTCTGGGTGATACGGGTTGAGGCGCATCGCCCTCTTGATCCAGTCGATGCCTTCCTCCGGCCGCCCCAGCCACGTCAAGAGCTCGCCCTGCTGCACCACAACGAGGTCGTAGTTGGGGTTTAGCGCGAGCGCCCGCTCCTGATGGTACGCGGCCTTGTCATGATCCTCGCGCGTCAGGTTCAGCGCGGCGAGGATCCGGTGGACGTCGCTGTCGTTGTCATCAAGTGCCAACGCGATCTCCAGCTCCGCGGCCACCTGTTGGAAGGCGGCGTCGCGATCCGCGCACCACCCATAAATCCACATCTGGCCCAGCACGCATGCCTTCCAGGCGTGAGCGTGAGCATAGTTAGGGTCGAGCGCAATGGCGCGGTCAAGCAGGCGCTGCGCCTCGGCGTTGTCGTCCCGGTTCGAGCGGTGGTGCAGCACCTTGGCAGTCAGCACGCACTCATAAGCCGCCATGTTGTCGGTCGTCTTGCGCTTCGCACGATCGTGCGTAGCGGCCTCGACGCGGCCGGGGAGCGTCGCGACGATCGCGCAGGTCATCTCGTCCTGGATGGCGAAGACATCCTCAAGCTTGCGGTCGTAGCGTTCGGCCCAAACGTGCCGGTCCGTTTCGGCGTCGATCAACTGCACGGTGACGCGGATGCGGTCTCCCGCCTTTCGCACACTTCCCTCCAGGACGTAATCGACACCGAATTCGCGCCCGACCTCCTGCACTTTGACGGCCTTGCCCTTGTGCACAAAGGTCGAGTTGCGCGAGATGACGAGCAGGTCGCGAAAGCGTGACAGCTCCGTGATGATGTCCTCGGTGAGGCCGTCAGCGAAGAATTCCTGCTCCGGATCGCCGCTCATGTTGACGAGCGGGAGCACGGCGATGGACGGCTTCTTGGCGATTGTTGTCCCCACCGCAGCGTCCTTCGCACCCTCCGGGGCCGTGGTTGCGCTTGGCTCGAGCCGGACCCGATAGACGCGGATTGGGCGGGCGATATTCTTGACGCTTTGGTCACCAAGATCCTCGAACGCGATGTCGTCCAGTCGATCGCCGACCTGATCGCGCACCGCGCCCGAGACACAGATGCCGCCAGGCTCGGCGAGCATTTCGAGGCGCGCCGCCACGTTCACACCGTCGCCAAAGATGTCATTCTCCTCAACGATCACGTCGCCCAGATTGATGCCGATGCGAAACTGTATCCACCGCGCCGGTGAGACGTCCGTGTTGCGTCGCGCCATCCGGCGTTGGATCTCGGCAGCGCATAGCACCGCGTCGGCGACGCTGTGGAACTCGACCAGCATGCCGTCGCCGGTAGTCTTGATGATGCGGCCGCGGTTCTTGGTGATGGCCGGATCGATGAGCTCGATCCGATGGGTCTTGAGACGGGCGAGCGTCCCGGTCTCGTCGACCTCCATCAGCCGACTGTAGCCGACCATGTCAGCGGCAACGACTGCTGCGAGCCTGCGCTCTGGTCCGGTCACGTCCATCCCTCCGGCTCCTTCGCAGGGCAGCCTAACAGATTTTCACCGGTATCGCCTCCCACACCGCGAAACCGGCTGTCCGGGGACCGCCGGCTGAATCGCGATAGCCGGCCCATTGGCTGCGCTTCTGCGTCTCATACCGTTGGGCGGACGCCTGGCTGGCGACGCAGTCGAATTCGAACCAGGCTCCGTTTGAATTCCCTGCTAACAGGGAATTTAACAGGGAAATTCGCGATTTTCGGACCAGGTTGGCGGATTTGGGAGCAAGAAAGTGCCTTGCTGCAGCGACTTTTCGAACAATTCCCTGCGCAAATTAACAGGGAAAATAGCTCGATTAACAGGGAATTTTACGGTGTCGTACACCGGTGCGCAGCTTCCAGACCATTACGGCGCTCAAAAAGCGAGCGGTGCGCCCGATCCCGGCGCGTCTTTGCCCTCGACGGCGCAGTCGCGGTGACTATCACAAGTCGCTTGATCCGTTTGAGTCCGGTCCTGAATGACCCTGTCCTATTGGGCGACGTCGCCTCGCCTCTGCGACTAACCAGGTTGGACGTCTCTTAGGGGTCAATCGCCACCGGTCGTTTGCAGCCGAGCTGAACGCCAGGTCCGCGGTGGTCCGAAAGCAGACCTGATTTCAGTGCGTTAGCCAAAAGCACATGCTGCTCGTCCTCTGTAACCGAGGAGCATGACGATGCAAGATCAAGCAAACACGACCGCGACACGTGTGCCTTGGAATAAAGGCAAGGTGACCGGGGCAAAGCCGCCGTTGCGACCCAAACACGTCTGGTCAATCCGTACGAAGCTCCAGATCGAAGGTCGCGCTCGCGACCTTACCATGTTCAATCTGGCAATCGACAGTAAGCTTCGTGGCTGTGACGTCGTCGCAATCAAGGTGGAGGATGTCGCTGCGAGCGGATACACCGCAGATCGTGCCACGGTCCGACAAAAAAAGACTGGACGGCCGGTCAGATTTGAATTGAGCGAGCAGACCCGCCAAGCGGTCGACGATTATTTGAAGGCGGCCCAGAAAAAACCTGGTGAGTTCCTGTTCACAGGCCGGCATCCCGCCGGCAGCATGACAACACGTCAATATGCGCGTCTGGTTTCTGGCTGGACTGGCAGCATTGGACTATTCGCACACTGTCGATGGGACGTTCAGCCCGGTTCGGATTCGGACCCGGCTTTTTCACCGGTTCGTGCTTGTTCATTTGGGGTTCATTGCGGATTGGTAATGTGAGAGGTCGAAACCGAAGGAGTTTTGTCATGAGTAATCTCAAATCGGGAGTGATCTCGCGTCGAAAGGCTCTTTCCCTTCTGGGGTTGGCCACGTTGGGCCTCACAGTGCCTGCCACCTTGCTAACGGTCTCAGATGCTGAGGC
>WNFW01002281.1_pt1 | contig 23944 bp, 24 predicted proteins | sample 5400131 | NCBI WGS metagenome assembly WNFW01 (sample SAMN13153362, study PRJNA577476) | soil metagenome | isolation source: 20 cm soil or saprolite under grassland replicate 1 | place: USA:California | collected 2016-06-15 | reverse complement strand
CGAAGATCGGCTGAGCTCGAGAGCCCGGCTCAGAACTCCCAGACCAGCCCGCCGTGGAGAACGTAGTCGGCCCTCCGCGCGTCGGCGACTGGGAGCTGGACGCCGAAGCGGGCCGTGGTGCCCGGCCCGAGCCGCCGGTTGAGCCCCGGCACGACATAGACCTGGGTCTTGCCGCGAAGCCCCTCGTTCCCGTCGCCGCGCGTTTGCGAGACGGTCAGCAGCTCGACGAGGGGCGTGAATCCTCGGAAGCCACGGTAGCCGACCGCGACGCCGGTCGTCAGCACCTGCTCACGCTCTCCCTGCACGTGCGCGTTGACGTTCCACTCGTACGACGCCTCACCGAGGAGGTCGAAGTCCCCGAGCGCGATTCCCGCCACCAGGAATGGCTCGACGGCAGCCTCGCCTCCCAGCCCTCGCCGCTCGGAGCCCGACGGAAGCCGGAGCTCGAATCCCGTCGCGAGGAGCGCCCGGTGCTCGATCGACTTGAGGAGCAGGAACTTGTTCTGGACCTCGACGTCGCCGGGGCCTGCCGCGCCCTTGCCCTCGCGCGAATCGATGAAGATCGCGGGGACCTCGAGCTCGAGCTGCCACCGCGGCAGCATGGGCAGCTCGAGCGCCGCAGCCAGCTCGCTCCGGCGCCCTTCGTGGCCCTTGTCATGCCTCCCGCGGAGCTCGAGCTCGCGCTCGATGACGGGCCTGCGCGTGACCAACGGGTAGAAGAATTCGAGGCTCGGCTCGTCGTCGGCCCCGAAGGCGATCACCGGCGAGAGGGCGAGGATGAGAGCCGTGAGCGCACCGCGGATCCGTGCCATGCGTACCTCCGGTCAAGGGTCACCGCACTCCCTGGCTGGCGGCGTCCGCGCGAGGCACGGACCGGCTGGCTGGGTGAGACTACTTCGTCAGGATGAGCTTGTTCGCGCGCGTGATGCGCAGCCGATACTCCGCGTCACCGTGCACGATGACGATCTCGCGCCGCCCGGAGAACAGCTCGACCGTCGTCAGCGTCCGGGGCGCGGGCGGCTCCGGTGCCGCCCGCCGTGTCTCATTCGCCGCCGTCACGGCGAGCGTCCCGACGCGGGCCGCCGGAAGAACAGGGCGCCCGCGCCCAACACGTAGATCGCGTAGCCCGTGACCTCCGCGGCCGTGGGCCGCGCGCGGTAACCGACGAGGCCACGCGCGAAGCCGCCGAGCATGCTCGTGTCGTCGAGCACCGCCGACGTGTCCCAGACCGCAACGGTCTCGGGCAGGACGCCGAGCCCTTGCAGGCGGCCGAGGCCCGTGGCCACGAGCCCCGCGGCCACGAGCAGGAGGACGGCGGACGTCACGGCGAAGAACGTCGGCAGGCGGAGCCGCCGGCCGCCGTGGAAGACCGCCACGCCGAGCGCCGCCGCCGTCGCCAGACCGAGCACGCCACCCGCGAGGCCGGACCACGTCGCCACGCCCGTCGCCGCCTGGGCCACGAGTCCCCACAGGAACAGGACGGTTTCGGCGCCCTCGCGAAAGACGCCCGTGAAGGCGATGAGTCCCACAGCCCAGAGCCGGCGCGTCAGATGCGCCTCGCGCACGCGCCGCTCGACGTCGCCGCGCAGGGCCGCGGCGTGCCTGCGCATCCACCAGCCATGCCACGTCAGGAGCACCACGGCGATGAAGATGACGACGACGCCGAGAAGGTCGGGACCCAGGTCGAGCAGGGGACCGGAGAGGAGGCTGACCGCCACGCCCATCAGAACGCTCGCCGCGAGGCCGAGCGCCCCGCCCAGGGTGACCCAGCGATAGTGCTGGCGGGCCGAGAGCTTCTCGAGACACGTGTAGACGATGCCGAGGAGCAGCGCCGCCTCGAAGCCCTCGCGGAGCGTGACGACGAAGGTCGCGGCCATCGCCTACTCGGTGACGATCCGCCCCTGCGCGGTCTTCTCGTGGTACTCGCCGACGAAGGAGTAGACGCCTGGCTTGAGGGCCGGCATGCGGAGCCGGACCGTCTTGCCGGCGGGGATCACCTTCTCGATGCGGAGCGGCTTGCTGTCGAACTCTTCCGGCCCGGGATCCCGGTTCGTGATCACGAGCACGAAGGGGGTGCCGGCCTTCACCCTGATCTCGTCCGGCTGAAAGCGATTCTGCTCGATGGTCAGGGCGATCTCCGGCACGTCCGCCGCCAGGGCGACCGCCCCGGTGGCAGCGGCGGTGAACAGGGCGAACGCGAGCAGGACATGTCGCATGGGACCCTCCCGGACCAGACCGATTCGGCATTAGGTGTACCTAATTCCAAAACGAGTGTCAACCTTATATCGCGCCGGCCGCCCGGGGGCGTGCCCATGTACACTGCCTGGTCGTGGACCTCGCGCTGTTCGACTATGACCTGCCGCGCGAGCTCATCGCCCAGGCGCCCGCCCCGTCGCGCGACGCCTCGCGCCTCCTCCTGATCGACCGGGCGCGTGGCGCGCTTGAGGACCGGGTGTTCGCCGAGTTGCCCGAGCTCCTGCGGCCCGGCGACTGCCTCGTCGTCAACAACTCGCGCGTGATCCCGGCGCGCGTGCTCGCGCGGGACTCGGCCGGGCGACCCGTCGAGCTGCTGTTCGTCGGGCCGGAGAACGAGCGCCGCTGGCGGGCGCTGGTCCGCCCGGGGCGCCGCTGCCGCGTGGGCGCCGAGCTGGTGGCGGGGGGCGCGCCGGGGGCGCGGCTGCGCGTCGTCGGCCTCGCCGCCGACGGTCCGCGCCTCGTCGAGCGGCTCGACGGCACGATCGACGACCTGCTCCGCGAGCACGGCCTCACGCCCCTGCCGCCCTACATCGCGCGGTTCGCGACGCCCACCGCGGAGGACCGCGAGCGGTACCAGACGGTGTACGCGCGCTCGTCGGGCTCGGTGGCGGCTCCGACGGCCGGCCTGCATTTCACGCCCGCGGTCCTCCGGCGCCTCGAGCGGCGAGGCGTCGAGGTCCACGAGCTCACGCTGCACGTGGGCCCCGGCACGTTCCGCTCGATCCAGGCCGCGCGGATCGAGGACCACGCGCTGCCGCCCGAGCGCGTCTCGATTCCGACCTCCGTGGCCGACGCGGTGAACCGGGCGCGCGCCGAGGCGCGTCGGGTGATCGCCGTCGGCACCACGACCACGCGCGCCCTCGAGAGCGCGGCGGAGGCGGACGGGCGCGTCGCGCCGCGCGAGGGCGAGGCGGGGCTCTACATCGCGCCCGGCCATCGCTTCCGCGTCGTGGACGCGCTGCTCACGAATTTTCACCTTCCGCGCTCGTCCCTGCTCGTGCTCGCCGCCGCGTTCGCCGGCCGCGAGCTGATCTTGAAGTCCTACGGCCACGCGGTGCGCGCCGGGTATCGCTTCTACTCCTACGGCGACGCGACGCTGATCCTGTGACCTCCTTCGAGCTGATCGCCACCGACGGCGCCGCCCGCGCGGGCCGTCTCACGACCGGCCACGGCGCGGTTGAGACGCCGGTGTTCATGCCCGTCGGCACGCGCGGCACGGTGAAGGGCCTCGCGCCGGACGACCTCCGTGCGGCGGGCGCGCAGATCGTGCTCGGCAACACCTTCCACCTCCTGCTCCGGCCCGGCCACGAGCTCATCCGCGAGCTCGGCGGCCTCCACCGGTTCATGGCGTGGGACGGCGCGCTCCTCACCGACTCGGGCGGGTTCCAGGTCTGGAGCCTGGCGAAGCTCCGCCGGATCGGCGAGGAGGGGGTCGAGTTCCGGTCGCCCGTCGACGGCTCGACGCACTTTCTCTCGCCGGAGCGGGCACTCGAGGTCCAGCACGCGCTCGGTGCCGACATCATCCACCCGCTCGACGAGTGCTTCGCGTACCCGGCGACCCGTGACGCCGCCGAGCGCTCGCTCGAGCTCACGCTCCGCTGGGCGGCCCGCTCGAAGGCGGCCCACGCCGCCCGCGGCCCGGGGCGCCAGGCGCTGTTCGGCATCGTGCAGGGCGGGACCGACGAGGCGCTACGGCGGCGCGCGACACGGGAGACGGTGGCGCTCGGCTTCGACGGCTACGCGATCGGCGGCATGGCGGTGGGCGAGCCGAAGCCGGCGATGTACGCCCTCACCGCGCTCGTCGCCGAGCTCCTCCCGGCCGACCAGCCGCGCTACCTGATGGGCGTCGGCAAGCCCGAGGACCTCGTGGAGGCCGTGGCCCGCGGTGTGGACATGTTCGACTGCGTGCTCCCGACGCGGAACGCGCGCAACGGCCAGTGCTTCACCTGGGACGGCCCGGTCACGCTCAAGCAGGCGCGCTGGACGCGCGATCCGGCGCCGCTCGACCCCGACTGCCCGTGCTACGCGTGCCGGCGCTTCTCGCGCGCCTACCTCCGCCACCTCTTCATGTCGGACGAGCTGCTCGCGTACCGGCTGCTGTCGCTCCACAACGTTCACTTCTTCATCGGCGTCGTGCGCGCGATGCGCGCGGCGATCACGGAGGGCGCGTTCGCGGCATTCAAGTCTCGGTTTTTCGCGCGTTATGAAGTATTATCCGTGGATGCTTCGGCCGATTGACCTCACCGGAGGGTGCGAGCTTCGATGAATGTCGGCGGTTCGAGCGCGATTCTCACGCAGGTCGTGTTCTTCGCCGCGATCTTCGCGATCTTCTACTTCCTGCTCATCCGCCCGCAGCAAAAGCAGAAGCGCGATCGCGAGACCATGCTCGCGGCGTTGAAGAAGGGTGACCGCGTCGTCACGACCGGCGGGCTCCACGGCACGGTCACGGGGCTCGAGGAGCAAAAGGTGGTGCTCCGCGTGTCCGACCAGGTGAAGCTCGAGTTCGACCGCGCCGCCATCGGGCGCATCGTGGAGGTCCAGGGCGAGCGGAATGCCTAGGAACCTCTGGACGCGCGGCATCGTCGTCCTGGTCGTGCTCCTGGGCTCCGTCTGGTACCTCTACCCGCCGAAGCAGACCCTCAACCTCGGCCTCGACCTCCAGGGCGGCATCCACCTCGTGCTCGGTGTCGAGGTGGACAAGCACGTGGCGAGCCAGACCGACCGGGCGGCCGAGGACCTCAAGGCGCAGCTCGAGCGCAAGGGCATCGCGGCGAGGCGCATCGCGCGCGAGGGGAACGCGACGATCGCCATCGAGCTGGCGTCCCCGCAGGCCTGGAACGACCTGCTGACGGTGGCGGGCGAGTTCCAGCGCTTCGAGCGGCGCAACGAAGAGGCGGCCGCCGGGCGTCTCAGGCTCGTGATGAGCGAGACGGAAATCAGGCGCCTCCACGACGACGCCGTCCGCCAGGGGCTCGAGACCATCCGCAACCGCGTGGACCAGTTCGGCGTCGCCGAGCCCGTCATCACGCGCCAGGGCGCCGAGCGCATCCTGATCCAGCTGCCCGGCGTCCAGGACCCTACGCGCGCGAAGGCCCTCATCGGCAGGACGGCGCTGCTCGAGTTCAAGCTGCTGGACGAGCGCACCCCGGTCGAGGAGGCGCTCAAGGGCAGCCTGCCCGAGAGCTCCGAGGTGCTCTACCAGCGGCGGGTGGACAAGGAAACGAAGACCGAGCGCAAGGTGCCCTACGTCGTGCAGAAGCGCACCCTCCTGACGGGCGCGGAGCTCACGCGCGCCGAGGTTCAGGCCGACCCGAACTCCCCGGGCAACTGGCAGGTCGCGATCGAGTTCACCGCGACGGGCACGCGGATCTTCGGCGAGGTCACCGAGCAGAACGTCGGCCGGCACCTGGCGATCGTCCTCGACGGCAACGTGTACTCGGCGCCGCGCATCAACGAGCGCATCCCCGGCGGGCGCGCCGTCATCACGGGGCAGTTCACCGTCGACGAGGCGCGCGACCTCGCGATCGTGCTCCGCGCGGGCGCCCTGCCGGCGCCGGTCACGATCCTCGAGGAGCGCACGGTCGGGCCCTCGCTCGGCGCCGACTCGGTCCGGCAGGGCCTGATCGCGATCACGGCGTCGGCGGCGGTGGTGTTCGTGTTCATGCTGTTCTACTACCGGCTCTCCGGGCTCATCGCCGACGTCGCGCTCGGCCTGAACCTGCTGATCCTCTTCGCGGCGATGGCCGCGTTCGGGGCCACGCTCACCCTGCCGGGGCTCGCGGGTATCGCGCTCACCGTCGGCATGGCCGTCGACACGAACATCCTCATCTTCGAGCGCATCCGCGAGGAGCTTCGGCTGGGGAAGACGCCGCGCTCGGCGGTGGACGCCGGGTTCACGCGTGCGCTGCGGACGATCATCGACACGCACCTGACCGTCATGGTGACGGCGGCGATCCTCTACAACTTCGGCACCGGGTCGGTGAAGGGGTTCGCGGTCTCGCTCTTCGTCGGCCTCGCGGCGAGTCTCTTCACCGCCTACTTCTTCACGCGCCTCCTCTTCGACCTGGCGTACGTGGGCCGCCGCAAGGTCGAGGCCATCTCGATCTGAGACGATGATCGAGCTCTTCAAGAACCCCAACTACGACTTCATCGGCAAGCGGAAGTGGGCCTACTACGTCTCCATCGCCTTCACGCTGCTCAGTCTCGGCTCGCTCGTGGCCCGGGGCGGCCTCCGGTACGACATCGACTTCACCGGCGGGACGCTCATGCAGGCGCGCTTCGAGGGCGCGCCGTCGGTGGCCCAGATTCGCGCGAGCCTCGCTCGGATCCAGCTCGGCGAGGCGGTGATCCAGCAGTTCGGCGACGCGCGCGAGTTCGTCATCCGGCTGCCGCTCGCGAGCGTGACCTCCGAGGAGGTGGCGCGACGGGTGCAAGCCGCGCTCGGCGGCGACGCGCAGCTCGGGAAGTTCGAGATCCGACGAGTGGAGTTCGTCGGGCCGCAGGTGGGACGCGACCTGCAGCTGCAGGCGATCTACGCGGTGGTCGCCGGCATGATCGGCATCCTGCTCTACATCGCGATGCGCTTCGACCTGCGCGGCGGGGTGGCGGCGATCATCGCCGTGTTCCACGACGTCCTCGTCTGCCTCGGGGCGCTGTCGCTCACCAACCGGGAGTTCTCGCTCCCCGTGCTCGCCGCCCTCCTGACGATCATCGGCTATTCGGTCAACGACACGATCGTCGCCTACGACCGCCTGCGCGAGAACCGGGGCAGGTTCGTCCCCAAGGGACGCACGTTCGCCCAGCAGATGAACGACGCGGTCAACCAGACCCTGTCGCGGACCATCCTGACGTCGCTGACCACGTTCTTCTCCGCGGCGGTGCTGCTCTTCTTCGGCGGCAAGACGCTCGAGGACTTCGCCTTCGTGCTCTTCATCGGCGTCATCACCGGAACGTACTCCACGACCTACATCGCCGCGGCGATCGTCGTGGACTGGACGCAGCGCGTCGAGGGCCGCCTGGGCCGCGGCAAGAAGGCGGTCGCGAAGGCCTGAGCCGGGCGTCTCCTGGCGCTGTCGGAAGTGCCGCCGGAAAATAGGGGTGGCGAAACCGCGGCAGGCGTGTAAAACTACCTGTTTAATCAAAGGTTTTCACGTCATGACCCAACTGAAGACGCTGATCGAGGAGATTCCGAAGTACCAGCCGGGGGCCGACCTCGACGTGCTGGAGCGCGCATACGCGTTCTCGGCTCGGTCGCACAAGGGCCAGCAGCGCGCCTCGGGCGAGCCCTACCTGTCGCACCCACTCGAGGTCGCGAGCCTCCTCGTCAACTTCAAGATGGACGTCACGACGGTCACCGCGGGGCTCCTCCACGACGTGCTCGAGGACACGAAGGCCACCAAGGCGGACCTCGAGCGCGAGTTCGGTGGCGAGATCGCGGAGCTCGTGGACGGCGTGACCAAGATCGGCAAGCTCGCCTTCTCCTCGCGCGAGGAGCGCCAGGCCGAGAACTTCCGCAAGATGCTCGTCGCGATGGCGCGCGACCTGCGTGTGCTCATGATCAAGCTGGCCGACCGCCTGCACAACATGCGGACGCTCGACTACCTCCCGACGGAGAAGACGAAGACGATCGCGCAGGAGACGCTCGACATCTACGCGCCGCTCGCCCACCGGCTCGGCATGGCCAAGGTGAAGGCGGAGCTCGAGGACCTGGCCCTCCGCGCGCTCCAGCCCGAGGCGTACGTGGACCTCCAGAAGCGCGTCGCCAAGCGCCGGCTCGAGCGCGAGGCGGACATCAACCAGGTCATCACGATCCTCGAGCGGAAGCTCTCCGAGGTGGGCATCGAGTCGCAGATCCGCGGGCGCCCCAAGCACTTCTTCTCGATCTGGAAGAAGATGCACGATCAGGGCCGCGAGTTCGACGAGATCTACGACCTGACGGCCGTTCGTGTCGTGACCCACTCCGTCCGCGACTGCTACGGCGCCCTCGGCGTGATCCACTCGCTCTGGAAGCCCGTCCCCGGCCGGTTCAAGGACTTCATCGCGATGCCGAAGGTCAACATGTACCAGTCGCTCCACACGACGGTCATCGGGCCGAAGGGCGACCCGGTGGAGATCCAGATCCGCACCTGGGAGATGCACCGGATCGCGGAAGAAGGCATCGCGGCGCACTGGCTCTACAAGGAGAAGCGGTCGGGCAAGGACAAGCTCGACGAGTCGCTCCTGTGGCTGCGCCAGCTGATCGAGACGCAGCAGGACATGAAGGACCCGCGCGAGTTCATGGACACCGTGCGGGTGGACCTCTTCCCCGACGAGGTCTACGTCTTCACGCCCAAGGGCGACGTCAAGGCGTTGCCCGAGGGCGCGACGCCGATCGACTTCGCGTACGGCGTCCACACCAAGGTCGGCGAGCACTGCGTCGGCGCGAAGGTCAACGGCAAGCTCGTGCCGCTCCGCTACACGCTCCGCCAGGGCGACATCGTCGAGATCGTCACGTCGCCGAGCCAGCACCCGAGCCGCGACTGGCTGAAGATCGTCAAGTCCACCCGCGCGCGGTCCAAGATCAACCAGTGGCTCAAGGTCGAGGAGCGGACGCGATCGATCGAGCTCGGCCGCGAGCTCTTCGAGCGCGAGGCGCGGAAGTACCACCTGAACCCGGCGACGCTCCTCGCGGGCGAGGAGCTCAAGAAGGTCGCCGCCGACCTCGGCTACCCGGGCCCCGACGACCTGCTCGCCGCGATCGGCTACGGGAAGAGCTCGGTGCACCAGCTCCTCAACAAGCTGGCGCCGAACGCCACGCTCGAGGCGCCGGAGAAGCCGCGGCCCTCGGCGGCCGCGCGCGCGAAGACGGAACAGGGCGTCCGGATCCGCGGCGTGGACGACCTCCTGGTGCGGTTCGCCAAGTGCTGCAACCCGCTGCCGGGCGACCCGATCGTCGGCTTCATCACGCGCGGGCGGGGGCTCACAGTGCACGCCCGCGACTGTCTGACCGTCGCCAAGAGCGTCCTCGACCGGGAGCGCATCATCAACGTCGAGTGGGACGTGGACGAGCCGGGCAAGCGGCCGGTCCGCATCGCCGTGTACATCGGCCGCGACCGCCCCGGGCTCCTCTCGGAGATCACGGGCGCAATCTCGGCGCGGAACGGCAACATCACGAAGGCCGAGGTGACGGTGACGGACGACCGCAAGGGCATCAACCACTTCGTCGTCGAGGTCGCGGACCTCAGCCAGCTCCAGGACATCATCGGCGCCATCCGCGAGGTCAAGGACGTCATCAACGTCGAGCGCGTCCGCGGGCTCTAGACGATGACGCGCCGGCAGTTCGAGGCGCTGGTCGAGCGGGCGCTCCGGCGCCTGCCCCGGAACTTCAAGGCGAAGCTCGCCAACATCGCCGTCGTCGTCGAGGGCCGACCGGACGCCGCGACGCTCGCCGAGCTCGAGATCGAGCCGCCCGACACGCTCTACGGCCTGTACCGGGGCGTCGACCTGACCCACCGCGATTCCACCTACGGCAACGTCCTGCCCGACACCGTGACCATCTACCAGGAGCCGATCGAGGAGGACTGCGGGGACGAGCGCGAGATGGCCGAGCTGATCCGTGACACGGTCGTCCACGAGATCGGCCACTACTTTGGCCTCGACGACGAGACGATGGAGCGCATCGAAGGCTCAGACGTCTAGATGACGCCCGGCCGCGATCTCGCGGACGGCCTGGCGGCCGTCGCCTCGCGGTACACCCCCGACGCCCGGAAGGCGAAGCTCGAGCTCCTCGCCCGGCTCGAGACGGCCCGCGTGGGGCAGGCCGCGGCGTTCCTCCGCTTGCACGAGGCCCTCTGTTTCCTCCAGGCGTACCCCGACGACGCCGAGGTCCTGGCGCGCGTCGACCGGGCCCTCGCGGCGTTCCCGGCGCGCGTGACGCGGCTCGGCGCCCCGGCCCGCCGGCGCCTCCACGACGCCGGCGTCGCCGGCGCGACGCTCGATTACCCCTTCGCCTTCCCGATGGCGCGCTGGCTCGCGCGACGCTTTCCGCGCGACGCGGAGGTCGCCTGGGGCCGGTTCGAGGAGGTCGACCGGCTCGACGAGACGCTCTCGCTCCTCGCGAGCCCGGCCGAGGGCGACGCGTTCAGCGAGGGCGGCATGGGCTGGCGCCGCTGGCTCCGGGTCGCGAAGGGCGGCCGGCGGATGACAGACCTCGCGCTGCTGCTCGAGCTCTTCGAGCGCGCGCGCCTGCCCACGGAGACCCGCGACTGGCTCTGGGAGAACCTGAGGCTCCCGATCCTCTGGACCCCACGCGGCCCTGGCGCGTCGCGCACGCTTGCCAGGCTCCCGCCGGCGCGCGTGTTCTTCCACGCGGACGGCCTGCGGCGCCCCGCGGCGCCGCTCACGCGGGCGCTCGCCGGGCCGCTGCCTGTTCTACGACCCGCGCCGCGGGCCCTCGCCGAGACGCTGATCGACGCCGCGCGCGTCGCGATGGCCACGCGGCAGCGCGAGCTCCACGCCTTCTCGTACCCAAACCCGGACGACGTCCTCGTGATGGACGGAGACCGCGGCCTGCGCCTCGCGTTCTTCGGGATCGCGCCGGGCTTCCGCCTCCCGCTCGAGAGCTACTACGCGTTTCTGGCCCTCAAGAACGGGACGATCGTCGTCGATCGCTACCAGCTCGGCCACGAGAGCACCGAAGCGCTGCGCTCGGGCTCGTTCTATTTCTATCACCGGCTCGGCTTCCGCCCGCGCGACCCGGCGGTGCTCCGCGTGCTCGCCGGTGAAGAGGCGAGCCTCGCCGCCGACCGGTCGTATCGGTCGCCGGTCCCGGTGCTCAAGCGGCTGGCCGGCGGCGAGGTCTACCTCACGCTCCCGGGCGCGGACCCCGAGCCGGAGCATCGGCTGCGCGCCACGGACGTGGCCGGGCTCGTCGCGGGTCTCGTCGCGCGCGAGTTCGGCGGCGACCGCGTCGCGGCGGCGCGGGAGTCGGCGGCGCGCGCGCGCCGCGTGCTCGGCGTCGGGCGCGCGCGCGGGTGGTCGAGGGAGGAACGGCGCGCCTTCGAGCAGCTCTCGCTCGTCGCGGCGCTCATCCCCGCCCTCGCACGCTGGCCGGCGGCCGACAAGCGAGCGCTCGCCGCGCTCATGCGCGCCAAGGGCGGCCCGAGCGAGCTCGCGTACGCGCGCCGTCTCGATCGCCACCGCCGCCTGCGCCTGCGCCTCGAGGCCCGTGCCCGCGGCTGATCCCGCTCTCTGCACGATTTCCGGAAAGCGGCGCGCAAGTTTTCGCTTGACAGGCACTTTCATTAGTCCTTATGGTTTCAGCAGATGCTGAAAGGCGTGGAGCTAGCGAAACATGCTCAAATCCGCAGAGATTCGGCGACAGGTGGCCCAGCGGCTCCGGGAGCTTCTCGTGAAAGGGAAGGCCTGGGAAGAAATCGCCGACGTGAGCATCGCCGGTCAGCCTGCGGATTTGATGCTGAAATTCCGTCTGGGCGAGCAAGAGCACACCGTCGTGGTTGAGGTGAGCTCCCTTGGCCAGCCCCGGCAGATCCGGGGCGCCGTGACACGATTGGCGGAGATCCGGCGGGAGCTTCCGGGCGCCTACCCGGTCGCGGCGGCCGTCTACATCGGCCCGCAGAGCGCCCGGATCCTCAAGAGCCACAACCTCGGGTACGTCGACCTCTCGGGCAACTGCTATCTGGCCCTCGAGAACGTCCTCATCGAGAAGGAGGGCAAGCGCAACATCCGGCCCTCGACGCGACCCCTGCGCTCGCTCTTCGCGCCGCGCGCCACGCGCGTCGTGCGGGTGCTCCTCGTGGATCCCGCGCGCGCCTGGCGGCTCGAGGAGCTCGCGCGCGCGGCGTCCGTGAGCCTCGGCCACGCCCACAACGTCGTGAAGCGGCTCGAGGAGCTCGCCTGGGTGGAGCGCGACGCGGACCAGCGGATCCGCCTCGGCAAGCCGGCGGACCTGCTCGAGAGCTGGTCCGACTCCTACACCTACCGCGCGAACGAGATCGCGTCGTACGTGGCGCCCGAGCGCATCACGCGCCGCTACATGGCCGAGCTCGCGCGCGCCGCGGCGGCCGAGGGGCGCCGGTATGCGTTCACCCTCAACGCGGGCGTGTCGCTGGTGGCGCCGAACTTCCGTGTGCCCGTCCTCCACTGCTACCTCGAGGGCGATCCCGCGCCGCTCGCGCGGGCGCTCGGGCTCCGCGCCGCCGCGGAGGCCGACGGCACCCTGCACGTGCTCGCGCCCTACGACCCGGGCGTCTTCTACGGCGCGCTGGAGAAGGGCGGGCTCAAGGTCGTGTGCCTGCCGCAGCTCTATGCGGACCTGTTCCACTACGAGCGGCGCGGCCGCGACCAGGCCGAGCACCTGCGCCGCGAGGCGATGGGCTACTGAGTTCCAAGGAGGGAGGTGAACCCGTCAATGAAGAAGAAGGCGACCAAGAAGAAAAAGAAGAAGAAGTAACGCGGATCGGTGCAGCGGTGAATCTCACGACGAGGGGAGGTGAGACCGCTCATGGCGAAGAAGAAGGCGACGAAGAAAAAGAAGAAGCGGTAAGGCTGTGTGTCGTACCGCGGTGGGGGGTGGCGGCCTCCCACGTGCTGCCAATCGGGAGGGGGCAGGGCCCCCTCCCGTTTGTGCTTCCCGTGCTTAAATGACCTTCGTGACCTTGCCCGCCTTCAGACAGCGGGTGCACACGCGGACGCGGCGGACGCGACCCGCGAGGCGGGCCCGCATCGACACGAGGTTCGGGAGCCAGCGCCGCTTCGTGAGCTTGTGGGCGTGGCTGATCGTATGACCCACCGAGGGACCCTTCCCGCAGACATCGCACCGCTGCGCCATCACCGCTCCTTCAGGCCGGATTCGCGTCGGAGGAGACGAGCGCAGTCTATAGCACAGGGGTGCCTGTGAAGCAAACTGCAGCACCCCCGGGGCTCGCGACGCCGCTCCAGTTCCTCAAGGGGGTCGGCCCCCGGCGCGCCCAGCAGCTCGAGCGCAAGGGCCTCTCGACGGTCGAGGACGCGCTCTTCTTCCTGCCGTTGCGCCACGAGGACCGCACGCAGCTCACGCCGTTCCGCCAGCTCCAGCCGGGGCAGGCTGCGACGTGCGCGGGAACGATCGTCGGCGTGAGCCCGCCGCCGCCCGGCCGGTCGCGTGCGCCCTTCAGCGCGCTCCTTCGCGACGCCAGCGGCTACGTGACCGCGAGCTGGTTCCACGCGGGCTACCTGGCGCGCGTCTTCAAGCGCGACCAGAAGCTCGTGCTCCACGGCAGGGTCGCGCGCTACAAGGGCGCGCTCGTCCTCCAGCAGCCCGACTGGGAGATCGTCGAGAGCGGCGAGGACGACCGGCTCCACACGGGCCGGCTCGTGCCGGTCTACTCGACCACCGAGGGGCTCCCGCAGCGCGCCCTGCGCTCGCTCATGTGGCGCGTGGTCGACGCGTTCGCGCGTGAGGTGCCCGAGGTCCTCCCCGAGGCGGTCCGCGCGCGCCGCCGGCTGGCGCCGCTCGCGCAGGCGCTGCGGGACGCGCATTTCCCGGGCGTCGACGAGGCGCTCGGCACGGCCCGCCGCCGGCTCGCCTTCGACGATTTTCTGCTGCTCCAGCTGGGCCTCGCGATCCTCCGCTCGCGCACGACGCGGGCGCGCGGCATCGCGATGAGCCCGCGGGGCGACTTCGTCCGGCAGCTCCGCGCCGCGCTCCCATACGCGCTCACGGGCGCGCAGGAGCGCGTCTGGGTGGAGATCCGGCGCGACATGGCCGCGCCCCATCCGATGCACCGCCTCCTGCAGGGCGACGTCGGCTCGGGCAAGACGGTCGTCGCGGCGCTCGCGGTGCTCACGGCGGTCGAGGCCGGCTATCAGGCGGCGGTGATGGCACCGACCGAGATCCTCGCCGAGCAGCACTTCATGACCTTCCGCCAGCTCTTGGCGCCGCTCGGCGTCGACGTGAGCCTCCTCACCTCGTCGCTGGCGCCGCGCGAGCGCGCGGCGCGCCGCGCCGCGCTGGCCGCGGGCGAGCTGCCGGTCGTCGTCGGCACCCACGCCCTCGTTCAGGAGGGCGTGGCGTTCCGTCGGCTCGGGCTGGCGGTCGTGGACGAGCAGCACCGCTTCGGCGTCCAGCAGCGCGCCCGGCTCCGGGAGAAGGGCGAGCACCCGGACCTGCTCGTGATGACCGCCACGCCGATCCCGCGCACGCTCGCCCTGACCCTCTACGGCGACCTCGACGTGTCGGTGCTCGACGAGCTCCCGCCCGGACGGCGCCCCGTCGTCACCGTCACGCGCACCGAGCCGAAGCGCCGCGCGATCTACAAGTTCCTGCGCGACCAGATCACGGAGGGCCGGCAGGTCTACGTCGTCTACCCGCTCGTCGAGGAGTCCGAGGCGCTCGACCTCAAGGCGGCGAGCGACATGGCCCGACGTCTGGCCGAGGACGTCTTTCCGGACCTCACCGTCGGGTTGCTGCACGGCCGGCTCGGCTTTCCGGAGAAGGACGCGATCATGCGCCGGTTCAAGGCGGGCGAGATCCACGTCCTCGCCTCGACGACCGTGATCGAGGTGGGCATCGACGTGCCGAACGCGTCGGTCATGCTCGTCGAGCACGCCGAGCGCTTCGGGGTCTCGCAGCTCCACCAGCTCCGCGGGCGCGTCGGCCGGGGCCCGTGGAAGTCCTTCTGCATCCTCCTGACGAGCGGGCGGCTCGGCGAGGAGGCCCAGCGGCGGATCGACGCGATGGTGTCGACCAGCGACGGGTTCAAGATCGCCGAGGCCGACCTGGAATTGCGCGGCCCCGGCGAGTTCTTCGGCACGCGCCAGTCGGGGCTCCCGGAGTTCCGGACCGCCGACCTCCTGCGCGACGCGGCGATCCTCGAAGAGGCGCGCCAGGAGGCGCAGGCGATCGTCGCCGCGGACCCGGAGCTCCGCGATCCGGCGCACCGCGCGCTGCGCGCGGTCCTCCTCGCGCGCTGGCGCGGCAAGCTCGCGCTCGCGAGCGCGGGATAGGGCGGCGCGGTGCGGGTGCTCGCGGGCGCGTTCAAGGGCCGGCGGCTCGTGACGCCGCGCGGAGCGACGACGCGGCCGACCGCGGACCAGGTGCGGCTCGCCCTGCTGGACGCGCTAAGCCCGAGCCTGCACGGCGCGCGCGTGCTCGACCTCTTCGCCGGCGCGGGCGGCGTCGGCCTCGAGGCGCTCTCGCGCGGCGCCGCCCACGCGACCCTCGTCGAGCGCGACGCGCGCGCCGTCGCGGCGCTCGCGACGAACGTCCGGGCGCTCGGCGTGGAGGACCGCACGCGCGTCCTCCGCGCCGATGTCGGCCGCGCGCTCGGGCGCCTGGCCGTCGAGGGCAAGCGCTTCGACGTCGTCTTTCTCGATCCGCCCTACGACGGCGACCTCGCCGAGGAGACGCTTGCGGCCCTCGGCCAGGGCGCGGTGACGGCGCCGGGGGCGCGCGTCGTCGCCCAGCACTTCACCAAGCGCGCGCCGGCGCCCGCGTACGGCGCTCTCGCGGCGTTCCGGACGCGCCGTTTCGGGGAGACAACCTTGACTTTCTTTCGAGCCGAAGGGTAGCCTGAGGCCGTGGCCAAGCGGGCGGTCTACCCGGGCATGTTCGATCCCGTGCACAACGGCCACCTGGACGTCATGCAGCGCGGCCTGCAGATCTTCGACGAGCTCATCGTCGCCGTCGTCGCGAACCCCTCGAAGGAGCCCCTCTTCCCGGTCAAGGAGCGCCTCGAGATGATCGACGAGGCGACCACGTCGCTGCACTCGAACTTCCGCATCGTCGCGTTCGACGGGCTGCTCATCGATCTGGTCGCACGCGAGCGGGCCGACTGCATCGTCCGCGGCATCCGGGCGGTCTCGGACTTCGAGTACGAGTTCCAGATGGCGCTGATGAACCGGAAGCTCAAGGCCACCGTCGAGACGGTGTTCCTCATGCCGCACGAGAAGTACACGTACATCTCCTCGCGCCTCATCAAGGAAGTCGCCAGCTTCGGCACGTCGGTCGCGGGCCTCGTGCCGCCGATCGTCGAGAAGCGGCTGGCGGAGAAGTTCCCCCTCAAGTAACGGGCGGGCCGACGCCGAAGGAGCGCGACCGTGCTGGCCGATCGCTTGAAGACGCTTGCCCCGTCCTCGACGCTCGCCGTGCAGGCCAAGGCGAGGGCGCTCCGGGCGCAGGGCGTCGACGTCATCTCGTTTGGGGCGGGCGAGCCCGACTTCGACACGCCCGAGCGCATCAAGGAGGCCGCGGTCCAGGCGATGCGCCGGGGGCAGACGAAGTACACGGAGGTCGCCGGCATCCCGGAGCTACGCCTCGCCGTCTGCCAGAAGCTCCAGCGCGACAACGGCCTCGACTACCGGCCCGACGAGGTGCTTGTGTCGTGTGGCGCCAAGCACACGCTCTTCAACCTGGCGGTCGCGCTGCTCGACCCGGGCGACGAGGTCCTCGTGCCGAGCCCCTACTGGGTGTCCTACCCCGAGCAGGCGCGCCTCGTCGGCGCTCGTCCGGTGGCCGTCGAGACGAAGGAGGCGACTGGCTTCGACCTCGACCCCGCGGGGCTCCGCGCCGCCGTCACGCCGCGGACGAAGGTGATCGTGCTCAACAGCCCGAACAACCCGACGGGCGCCGTCTTCTCGCCGGCCGCGCTCGAGGCCGTCGCGCGGCTCGCCGTCGAGCGACGGCTCTTCGTCGTCTCCGACGAGTGTTACGAGGCGCTCACCTTCGAGGGGCGGCACGTGTCGATCGCCGCGCAGGCACCCGAGGTCAAGGCGCGGACCCTCGTCGTCAACACCTGCTCGAAGGCCTACGCGATGACCGGGTGGCGCATCGGCTACGCCGCGGGGCCACGCGAGCTCATCCGCGCGATGACCGACGTGCAGAGCCAGGTGACGTCGAACCCGTCGTCGGTCGCCCAGTGGGCCGCCGTCGAGGCGCTCTCGGGACCTCAGGCCGACGTGGCGAGCATGGCCGCCGAGTTCGACCGGCGGCGCCGCCTCATCGTCGCCGGCCTCAACGCGCTGCCCGGCGTCGCCTGCGTCATGCCCAAGGGGGCGTTCTACGCCTTCGCCAACGTCTCGGGCCTCTTCGGCCGCAGCATGAAGGGCGCGTCGGCGCCGCTCCGCGGGTCGGTCGACGTCGCCGCGTTCCTCCTCGAGCAGGCGCGCGTCGCGGTCGTCCCCGGCGTCGATTTCGGGTCGGACGCGCACGTGCGGCTCTCGTACGCGACGAGCGACAAGCTGATCCGCGAGTTGCTGTAGACTAGGCCCCCCGAGGAGGGACCCGGATGAAGATCGAAGGCACGTACGACGTCCCGGTGCCGCGCAAGAAGGTCTGGGACGCGTTCCTGAGTCCCGCGCAGCTCAAGAAGGCCATCCCGGGCTGCGAGAAGCTCGAGGCGCTCGGCAACGACGAGTTCAAGGCGACGCTGAAGATCGGCGTCGCCGCCGTGAAGGGGACGTTCGAGGGCCGGGTGAAGCTCTCCGACAAGAAGCCGCCCGAGTCCTACCGGCTCGCGGCCGAGGGCAGCGGCGGCCCCGGCTTCGTGAAGGCCGACACGCTCATCACGCTGACGGAGATCGACGGCGGCACGCGCGTGAGCTACAGCGCGGACGTCCAGGTGGGGGGCCTCATCGCGGGCGTCGGCCAGCGGATGCTGGGCGGCGTCTCGAAGATGATGGCCGAGCAGTTCTTCGGCAAGATGAGCGACCTGCTGAAGGCGTGACGCCGCGTCGCGCGCGCACGCCGGCCTCGCGGCCCCCGCGACCCTAGTGGCCTCCCGGTATCTCGAGCCCCGCCTGGAGCGGGCGTCGCGCCGGGAGCTGACGCGGCTGCAGGAGCGGCGGCTGCGCGCGCAGGTTGCCCACGCCGCGACGGCGAGCCCCTTTTACAAGCGCAAGCTCCGCGCGGCCGGGGTCACGCCCGCGAGGGTCCGGACGCTCGCCGACCTCCCTACGCTGCCCTTCACGACGAAGGACGAGCTGAAGGAGAACCAGGCGGCGAAGCCGCCGTGGGGCGACGTCCTGGCGGTGCCGTTCTCGGAGGTCCTGCGCGTCCACATGACGTCGGCGACCACGGGCCGCCCGCTCGCGTTCCTCGACACGGCGGACGACTGGCGCGGCTTCTATCACTCCTACGCGCGCTCGCTCTACGCCTACGGCGTGCGCCAGGCCGACATGGTCATGGCCGCGTTCTCGTACGGCCCGTGGATCGGGTACTGGTCGGGCTTCTACGCCGCGCAGGACCTCGGCTGCCTGGTCTTTCCGGTGGGCGGCCTCACCACCGACCAGCGCCTCGACGCCCTCCTCGCCTACCCGATCACGGTGCTCGGCTGCACGCCGTCGTACGCGCTCTTCCTCGCGGAGACCGCGGCGAAGAAGGGCATCGACCTGGCCAAGCAGACGAAGATCCGGATCACGTGGCACACGGGCGAGCCCGGCGCCTCGATCCCGGCCACCAAGGCGAGGATCGAGGCGGCCTTCGGTGCCAAGGCGTACGATCTCCCGGGGCTCACGGAGATCGCCGCGTGGGGGTTCGAGTGCGACGCGCGCGCGGGCCTCACGCACGTGCACGAGGACTATTGCTATCCGGAGGTGCTCGACGAGCGCGATCGCCCCGTCGGCCCCGGCGGCCGGGGCGAGCTGGTGTTCACGAGCCTCTACCGCAAGGCGATGCCGCTCCTCCGCTACCGCACGCGCGACGTCGTCCAGCTCGCGGATCGCGCGTGCCCCTGCGGGCGGACGCTCGTCGCCTTCGACGGTGGGGTGCTCGCGCGCCTCGACGACATGAAGAAGATCCGCGGCATCATCGTGTACCCGCGGCGCATCGAGGAGCTCGTGCGGCCGCACGGGGGGGTCGACGAGTTCCAGATCGTCTTCCGCCGCCACGAGGGGCTCGACGACATCCTGCTGCGCATCGACCCGTCGCCCGCGCTCTCGCTCGCCGAGCGCGACGGCCTGCGCGCGCGGCTCGGCGAGGACCTCCGCACCGGGCTCGGCATCCGCGTGACGGTCGAGACCGTCGAGCCGGGCGCGCTGCCGCGCTGGGACCACAAGGCCAGGCGCGTGAGGGACGAGCGCACGGAGGTGCCGTTTTGAGAGCGGCGTACTTCAAGGAGCACGGCGGCGCCGACAAGATCCTCTACGGCGATTATCCCGACCCGGCGCCCGCGGCGGGCGAGGTCGTCGTCCGCGTCAGGGCCTGCGCGCTCAACCACGTCGACATGCTGCTCCTCGACGGCCGCTTCCCGCCGCCCGAGGGGCTGCCCCACGTCAACGGCTGCGAGGTCACGGGCACGGTCGAGACGCTCGGCGCGGCGGTGCAAGGGCTCGCGCGCGGCCAGCGGGTGATCGTCTTCCCGGGCTTCTCGTGCGGGACCTGCGAGTACTGCTTGCGCGGCGAGCGCACCGTGTGCGTGCGCTACGGCTACCTCGGGGCCCACAAGGACGGCGGCTACGCGGAGCTCGTGAAGGCCCCCGCGTCGAACGTCCTGCCGCTGCCGGAGGCGATCGGCTTCGAGGCGGGCGCGGCGCTCCCGCTCGCGTTCCTCACGTCATGGCACGCACTCGTGGCTCGGGCCGAGCTCCGGCCGGGCCAGACCGTGCTCGTCCAGGCGGCGGGCAGCGGCGTCGGCAGCGCCGCGATCCAGATCGCGCGGCTCATGGGCGCGCGCGTCATCGCCACGGTCGGTGCCGACGACAAGGTCGAGTTCGCCAAGGCGCTCGGCGCCGAGCGCGTCGTGAACTATCGCCGGGAGGACTTCGTCGAGGCGGCGAAGACGTGGACGAACAAGCGCGGCGTGGACGTCGTCATCGAGCACATCGGCGGCGAGACGCTCGAGAAGTCCGTCTACGCGCTGACCCGGCTCGGCACGCTCGTCACGATCGGCTCCCACGACACCCACTGGGGCCGCCTCGACCTCCGCCACGTGTACGGAAAGAACCTCCGGATCGTCGGGACTAACCTGGGCTCGCTCGGGGAGCTCCGGACGATCCTGGATTATGTGGCGCAGGGCACGCTGAAGCCGGTGATCGACCGCAGCTTTCCGCTGTCGAACGCGCGCGCGGCCGTCCAGTACGTGCTCGACCGGAAGAACAAAGGGAAGGTCCTCCTGGTGTCGTGACGCTCGCCGGGCTCCTCGATCGCGCGGCGCTGCGCCGTCCCGACGCCGAGGCCGTCGTGGACGGCGACCGGCGCCTCACGTACGCGGCCCTCGACGCGCGCGCGGCCGCGGTCGCGCGCGGCCTCGCGCGGCTCTCCGTCGGCCGGGGCGACCGCGTCCTGATCGCGCTCAAGAACCGGCTCGAGCACGTCGTCGTCTACTGGGCGCTCCAGAAGCTCGGGGGCGTGCCGACGCCCGTCAACTTCCGGCTGCCGGCCGGCGAGCTGCGGTACGTGCTCGAGGACTCGGGCGCGACGCTCGCGCTCTTCGAGTCCGCGACCGCCCCTGCCGTGCTGGAGGCCGCCGGTGGACGGCGCCTTCCGCTGGTCTTCGTGGGCGCCGACGCCCCCGCGGGAACGATCGCCTTCGAGGCGCTCGAGGGCGGGGGCGGGCTCGGCGCGGCGCCCCCCGGGGAGGGCGATCTCTCCCTGATCCTCTACACGTCGGGCACCACCGGACGGCCGAAGGGCGTCCCGCGCACCCACAAGAATCACTACGCCGGCGCGCTGGCGCACGCGCTCCAGTGCGGCTACACCTGGGGCGAGCGCACCCTCGGCGTGATGCCCCTCTACCACACGATGGGGATCCACTCGTTGACGAGCATGGCGGCCGTCAACGGCTGCTTCGTGTGCCAGCCCGACTGGTCGCCGGCCGGCGCGCTCGCGCTCATCGCCCGCGAGCGCCTGACCGCGCTCTACCTGATCCCGACGCTCTTCTACGAGCTGGTGCACGCGGGGGAGCTCGCCCAGGCGGACGTCACCTCCGTGCGGAAGCTCGCCTACGCGGGCGCGCCGATGCTCGTGCCGCTCACCGAGGCGTGCGCGAAGGCCTTCGTGCCCGACGCCTTCGTCAACCACTACGGCTCCACGGAGATCTACACGTTCTCGATCTTCTCGGACGTGCGCGCGAAGCCCGGCTGCGCGGGCCGGGCCGGCCTGCACGGCAAGCTCCGCGTGGTCACCGCGAGCACCGAGCGGCGGGTCGGACCCGACGAGGTCGTGCCGGCCGGGACGAAGGGCGAGATCATCGCGAGCCTCGACGGCGACGAGGCGTTCGCCGGCTACTGGAACCGCCCCGACGCCGACGCGCGCGCGCTCCGGGACGGCTGGTACTTCACGGGCGACATGGGCTACGTGGACGCCGACGGCGACCTCTGGGTCGCCGGCCGCGTCGACGACATGATCATCAGCGGCGGCGAGAACATCCACCCGGTGGAGGTGGAGGACGTGCTCGCGCGCCACCCGCGCGTCCGCGACGTCGCGGTGATCGGCGAGCCCGACGCGAAGTGGGGCGAGCGCGTCGTCGCGTTCGTCGTGCCCGCGGCGCCCGACGTGAGTGCCCACGAGCTCGACGCGCACTGTCGCGCCAGCGGCGACCTCGCGCGCTGGAAGCGCCCGCGCCGCTTCGTCTTCGTCCGCGAGATCCCCAAGACCGCGTCGGGCAAGATCCTGCGCCGGCTGCTCCGAGACGGCCGGTACACGGAGGGGCCTCCATGAGCGAGTTCCTGAGGGTCGAACGATCGGGCGCCGTCGCGACGATCTGGATCGACCGCCAGCCGAAGATGAACACGCTGACCGTCGCGATGCGGAACGAGTTTCCGGGGATCTTCCAGGCGCTCGAGGCCGACGACGCGGTGCGCGTCGTCGTCATTCGCGGCGCCGGGGGCAAGGCCTTCAGCGCCGGCGGCGACGTCTCCGAGTTCCTCACGCTCGCGCCCGCGGATCTCGAGAGCTGGGGCGACACGCTGACCGCGGCCGAGCGGTGCCGGAAGGCGGTGATCGCCGCGATCGACGGGTATACGATGGGGGCCGGCCTCGAGCTGGCGGTCGCGTGCGACTTCCGGATCGCGACGCTCCGCTCCGAGTTCGCGTTCCCGGAAGTGAGGCTCGGCATGATCCCCGGGAGCGGCGGGACGCAGCGGGCGCTTCGCCTCATGGGCATGACGCGCGGCAAGCTCTTCATGATGACGGGCCGGCGGATCTCGGCCGCCGAGGCCGAGGCCTGGGGCCTGATCACGCAGGCCGTGCCGAACGAGACGCTGGGCGAGGCGGTGGGGGCGCTCGCGACCGAGCTCGCCGAGAAGGCGCCGCTGGCGCTCCGCACGCTGAAGATGGTGCTGAACCGGGGCGCCGAGGCGCCGCTCGAGACGGCGCTGGAGCTCGAGCGCAAGGCGTACGCGTGGCTCCGGTCCACGCACGACTACGCGGAGGGCGTGACCGCGTTCCTGGAGAAGCGCCCGCCAAAGTACACAGGGAGATAGCCCGTGGCCCACTCGTTCGGCCTGATCCTGGCGAACCGCGCCGTCGTCCTCGGCGTCGTGAAGGTGGCGGACCTCATCGACCAGACGGTGGAGGCGGAGCGCGCGGGCGCCTTCGACGCCGTCTGGGTGGGCGACAGCCTCCTCGCCAAGCCGCGCCTCGAGTCGGTGACGCTGCTGTCGAGCCTGGCCACGGTGACGAGCCGGGTACGGCTCGCGGTCGGCTGCATGGCGACGTTCGTCCACCGCCACCCCGTCATGCTCGCCCACCAGTGGGCGAGCCTCGACGTGATCTCGAACGGGCGCGCCTGGCTCGTCGCCTGCCTCGGCGGGCCCAGTGACGCGAACGCGGCGCAGGCGGCCGAGCACAGGGTCATGGGCGTCGCGTCGGCCGAGCGGCCGGAGCGCCTCGAGGAGGGCGTCGGCATCCTCCGGCGGCTCTTCGCCGAGAAGAGCGTCTCGCACCGGGGCCGCTTCTACACGTTCGAGGGCGTGACGCTTGAGCCCCGGCCGGTGCAGCAGCCCTGCCCGATCTGGATCGCGTCGAACCCGACGGGGCTCACGTGGAAGGGCGGCGCATCGGCGTCCGAGGCTGCGGTCGAGCGCTCCTACCGCCGCGTTGCGCGCTTCGCCGACGGCTGGATGACCAACAAGCTCTCGCCGACGGAGTTCCGGGCGCAGTTCGCGCGCATCCGGGCGATGGCGGGCGAGGAGGGGCGCGATCCCGCGGCGCTCGGCAGCGCGCTCTACCACAACATCAACATCAACGAGAACCGCGCCAAGGCCCTGGAGGAGTCGCGCGCCTTCCTCGACACGTACTACACGGCGAAGTTCACACCCCGGTTCGTCGAGCAGTGGACCGTCGCCGGGAGCCCGAAGCAGTGCGTCGCGGAGCTGCGCGCGTACTTCGACGCCGGCGTCGGCCACATGGCGCTCCGGCTCACGTCCTGGGACCAGCGGGGACAGCTCAAGCGGTTCCTCGACGACGTCGCGCCCGCCTTCGGAGGCCGTTGATGCTCAAGGGTATCGATCACCTCGTCGTCGCCGTCCCGGACCTCGACGTGGCCCGGAAGAGTTACGAGGCGCTCGGCTTCACCGTCGTGCCGGGCGGGCGGCATCCGGTCGGCACCCACAACGCGCTGATCGCGTTCGCGGACGGTGCGTACGTCGAGCTGATCGCGTTCTACGAGGCGAACCCGTCCCACAAGTGGTGGACGCCGCTCCAGAACGGCGGCGGCCGCGTGGACTTCTGCATGCAGACCGACGACCTTGCCGGCGACACCGCGGCCTTCCG
>WNFW01002066.1_pt1 | contig 23945 bp, 29 predicted proteins | sample 5400131 | NCBI WGS metagenome assembly WNFW01 (sample SAMN13153362, study PRJNA577476) | soil metagenome | isolation source: 20 cm soil or saprolite under grassland replicate 1 | place: USA:California | collected 2016-06-15 | reverse complement strand
GCGGTCGCGCGCCTCCTTCACGGACGCCGACGCCAGGCCCACGAGATAGAAGTGCGAGTCGCCGTTGGCGGCGTCCGCCTGCACCTCCACGAGCCTGCCCTCCATCCCGGCGAGCAGGCATGAGTCAACGGTTGCGAGCATCTGGGAGCACCGTACGGGCGGAGCGCGCGGAGCGCAGCCCCGCCTGTTAAGGCGCTACGTGAGGCGTGGCTCCGGGCGCCACCTACCGTCAGTCTCGATGTAGCCCGCCGGCTGGTCGGCCTCGTGGCTCAGCACCAGCAGCCAGCTGATGCTTCTGCGCATCGTCGAGCAGGCGCGCCTTGCCGTCCCGCAATGCAGCACGCCGAGGGGGTCGACGCGTCTGGGCCAGGAAGAGCGGTCGCGGGTCCGCCTCTAGATCATCCGCCCTGCCATCTGATCGCGCAGGCCCACCTGGTCACGGAACTGCTCGGCCGGGCCTGACAACCGCTCGCGGAAGGGATAAATTGAAGGGGTTCGGGGTGGCCAAGGGGGGCGGACCCAGACATGGCGTGGTTGCTTGCGGGGACCTGGTTGGTTTGATCTGACCTCCCTTACGGCCATGTTGGCGCGGGCTTGCCCGCGGGGGAGTGTCCATGGAGATCGAGAGATCGCGTCCATCCCAGCCTTCGGCGGGTGCGCAGGAAGCGCCCAAGACTGGGTCGAAGAGTGAGGACGCCGCCTACTGGGAGGGCCTCGAGCACACCGAGGAATTCCGGCAGCTGGTGTCGGCGCGCCTGCGTTTCGTGCTTCCTGCGACCGTGTTCTTTCTCGTCTACTACTTTCTGCTTCCGCTGTTGAACGGGCTAGCGCCCAACCTCATGCGCACCGACGTCGTCGGCCACGTCAACATCGCCTACCTCTTCGCACTCTCGCAGTTCTTCGTCGCCTGGCTTCTCGCGTGGTTCTACATCCGGCGCGCCAACGGCCTGTTCGACCGGCTCGCGGCGGCCGTGCGCGACCGGGCGGCGCGCGAAAGGAGGGCCGCGCCATGAACGTGACGCTCGTCCTCTTCTTGATCGTCGTCGGGATCACGCTCGTGATCACCGGCTGGGCAGCACGGCGTACGCGCACCACCGTCCAGTTCTGGGCCGCGGGCCGCAGCATCAAAGGCTGGCAGAACGGTCTTGCGATCTCCGGTGATTACATGAGCGCCGCGTCGTTTCTCGGCATCGCCGGCCTCATCGCGTTCAACGGCTATGACGGATTCATGTACTCGGTGGGCTGGCTCGTCGCCTACCTCACGGTCCTGTTTCTGATCGCGGAGCCGATGCGCAACACGGGCAAGTACACGCTGGCCGATGTGATCTCCTATCGAATGTCGCCGATCCCCGTGCGCTCGGCCGCGGCATTTTCGACGGTCGCCGTCAGCGCCTCATACATGATGGCCCAGATGATCGGCGCCGGAAGCCTGATCAAGATCCTGATCCCGTCGCTCGACACCGCGCTGAAACCCTGGTTCAACTGGACGGTGCTCGGCACCAAGCTCGACCCGTCGATCACGCTGGTCGGCGTGCTGATGATGATCTACGTCATCGCCGGCGGAATGGTTGCCACCACCTGGGTCCAGATCGTCAAGGCGATTTTCCTGATGGGCGGCGCCGTCCTGCTCAGCTTTCTGGTCATGCTCCATTTCGGATTCAACTTCGGATCCTTCTTCGACTCGATCGCCGGTGTCAAGGACTCGAAGAGCGGGCTCAACTTCACCCAGCCGGGAATCCTCTACGCGTACGGCAAGACGCAGGTCTGGGGCGTCGACAAGGCCCTGCTCGAGAATGTCTCGCTCGGCATGGCCCTGATCCTCGGCACGGCGGGCCTCCCGCACATCCTGATGCGCTTTTTCACGGTGCCCAACGCCAAGGCCGCGCGCCAGTCGGTGGCGTGGGCGATGGGCCTGATCGGGTCCTTCTACATCATGACCACCTTCCTGGGGTTCGGCGCGGCGACGCTGGTCGGCAAGGCCAAGATCTGCGCGACAGTCGCGCCAAAGTGCACGCCGAACAGCAACCTGGCCGCTCCGAGGCTGGCCGAGTATCTCGGCAACAGCTTCTTCGGCACTGGAGGAGGAGAGTTCCTCCTTGCCTTCATCGCCGCGGTCGCGTTCGCGACCATCCTCGCCGTGGTGGCGGGCCTGACGCTTGCCGCGTCGGGCGCGTTCAGCCACGACTTCTACGTCAACGTCGTCCGTACCCACATCCTCCACGGGCAGGTGAGCGACCGCGAGCAGGTACTCGTCGCGCGCATCACCGCGGCCCTGGTCGGGCTGCTCTCGATCTGGCTGGCGGCGCGTGTCGGGGCCACCGCCAACGTGGCGGCCCTCGTCGCGGGCGTAGCTTTCGTGATCGCCTCAGCGGCCAACCTGCCGGCCATCCTGTTCACGCTCTTCTGGAAGCGGTTCAACACCTGGGGCGCCGTGGCGTCGCTGGTCGGAGGCAGCCTGGTCACCATCTGGCTGGTGGCGATCGGGCCGGGCTGGACCGTGCCCGTGAACGCGAATCCTGCGTTCCCTCTGCAGAACGTCGGCATCGTCAGCATCCCGATCGGGTTCGTGCTGGCGATCGTCGGCACCTACCTCGGCGAGCTGGTGAAAGCGGACCGGCTTGCCGAGCAGAAGTTCCACGAGATCGACGTCCGCGCCCAGACCGGCCTGGGAGCGGAGCCGGTAGCCGACGTGGCGTGACCCGAGCAGCGATCGTGGGGAGCGGCGAGCGCCGCTCCCCCACCCTCTGCCCATGAGCCAGCGCGACGTTGTGGGGCTGATCGTGCTGGACGTGGCCTGCCTGCTGGCGGCGGCGATGATGCTGCGCGCGTGGTCACGGCGCCGGACGCGACCGCCTGTCGTGGCCGCCATCTTCGTCGTCGTCCTCGCCATCGTGGCGAGCGTGCTCGTACTCTCCGGAGTCACCTACTCGCTGGTCGTCGGGCCGACGTTCATCGTCGCGCTGCTCGTGATCATGTACACGGCGCGCTACGAGAGAGGAATCTCTCGCCGCTGATCCGTGTGATTCGGACGGACCAGCTGCCGAGAGAGGTCGAGGCTGCTCCCTTCCTTGCGCATCTCAGGCGGCGCCAGGTTGACCGTGAGCCGTCGCGGCGGAAACGACGAGCCCTCCATGCCGGCGAGCAGGCATGAGTCCACGCTTGCGAGCATCGAGGGGCAAAGTACCGGCGGACCGCGCGAAGCGCAGCCCCGCCTGTTAAGACGCTAGGTGAGGCGTGGCTCCGGGCGCCACCTACCGTCAGTCTCGATGTAGCCCGCGGGCTGGTCGGCCTCGTGGCTCAGCACCAGCAGCCAGCGATGCTTCTGCGCTTCGTCGAGCAGGCGGGCCTTCTCTTCCATTAGCTGCAGCGCGTCGAGATCGGCCGACATCGTCCACGGCACACGCAGGTGCGGCGTCATGCCGACGACATCGCCGGTCACCACGCACGCGAACTCGCCCGAGCGCAGCATCACCACCTGGCTGCCTGGCGTGTGCCCGCCCACGTGGCGCACTTCCACGCCAGGCAACACCTCGGCGCTCCCGTCGATGAACTCCACCAGCCTGTGCCCGTCCATCAACGGCGTGAAGTCGTCGGGAATGTAAGCGCTCTGGCTGCGCACATCGGGATGCAGCGCGAAGTCCCACTCGCTGTTCTGGATGAAATGCCGAGCCTTTGGAAACGTGAGCTCGAACGATCCGCCCTCACCACGCCTGGTAAGCCCGCCGGCGTGATCCCAGTGCAGGTGCGTCGTGACTACCGCATCCACCTCATCGGGCCGTATGCCCAGCCGGTGCAGCGCGTGCAACAACCCTTCCGGCTCGCGCAGCACGACCTGCTGGGCTCGCTTCTCGCTCAGCTTGGTCCCGATGCCCGTCTCGCAGACGATGACGCGGCCGTTGATGCGGGCGATCACGCAGATGCAGGCGCAGTCGATCAGATTGTTCCCGTCGGGGGGCTTGTGCTTCTCCCACATGACTTTGGGCACCACGCCGAACATCAGGCCACCGTCGGCCTTCCAGTGAGAGGCAATGAGTAAGTGCAGCTCGAGGTCGCCCAGGAACATGCCGGCTTATATGCTGCGCCCATGGCTGTCGCGGCGCTCAGCACCTCGCGCTTGACCAAGGACTACGGCGGCGGCCACGGTTTGTTCGACCTCGACCTTGTAATCCATCCGCAGCAGGTTTTCGGCTACCTCGGGCCCAACGGCGCGGGCAAGACCACGACCATCCGCTGCGTCATGGGCATGATCCGGCCCACCTCCGGGTCCGCCCACGTATTCGGAATCGACTGCATGCGCGACGCGGTCGAGGTCAAGAAGCGGGTCGGTTACCTGCCCGGCGACATCCCCCAGTTCGGCGGCATGACCGGTAAGGAGGTCGTCGCCTACTTCGGCGGCATGCGGGGCGGTGTGGACGCAAAGCGCGTGAGCGGCCTCTGCGACAGGTTCGACCTTGACCTGGGCCGGCGCTTTCGCGAGTACTCCAGCGGCAACAAGCAGAAGCTGGGCATCGTCCTCGCTTTCATGCACGCGCCGGACCTGCTGATCCTCGACGAGCCCACGAGCGGGCTCGACCCGCTCAACCAGCAGGAGTTCTACCGCCTGCTGCGCGAGGAGCGCGACAGCGGCGCCACCGTCTTTCTCTCGTCGCACGTCCTCTCCGAGGTCGAGCGCGCCTGCGACCAGGTCGGGATCATCCGCGCGGGGCGGCTCGTAAGGGTCGCCGACCTGGCGGAGCTGCGTCGCATCCGTTTTCACCATGTCGAGCTCGAGTTTGCGGATGGCAGCGACATTCCCGAGAAAGCGATACGTCACGCGGACGGAGTCACCGACGTCAACGTCGAGGACCGCATCGTCAAGTGCACGGTGCATGGCAGCTTCGCGCCGCTCCTCGACGCGCTGCACGGCGCCGAGGTGACGAACCTGGTCAGCCGCGAGCCGAGCCTCGAGGAGATGTTCCTCGAGTACTACCGGGAGCGCAGTGAGCTTCCTCTACTCCCTTAGGCTCACGCGCTGGGGCATCGCGGGCTTCTCGGCGCTGGCATTCGCACTCACGCTCCTGCAGTCGATCGGTTTCTACCAGATCGTGGGCCACACCCCGGCCGAGCGCGCCGCATTTGGGCGGTCGATGGCCCAGCTGGCGGCGCAGTTCACGGTCTTGATCGCGGCGCCAATTCGACCCGACACGGTCGGCGGTTACGTGCAATGGCGCGCATACAGCTTCTTCGCGATCCTCTTCGCGATCTGGGCTCTCGTGTCCGCTTACGGTGCGGCGCGCGGCGATGAGGAGCGCGGACTGGTCGAGCAGGTGCTGGCGACCGGCACCGCGCGGACCGACGCGCTGGTCACACGCGTTCTCGGCTTCGCGGCAGGCTGCGTGGTGGCCGTGACGGTGGCCGCTCTTGGGGTGGAAGCGGGCGTGTCCGGTGCGCATGAGTCAATCGGCATCGACTCGCTCGCCGGTGTGAGCGTCAACCTTCTCGGGCTAGCCCTGTTCTGCTACGCGCTGACGATGCTCGTCTGCCAGTTCGCCGCCAGCCGGTACGCGACAGCAGCGTCGGCGATCGTGCTGCTCGGGCTGTTTCTCCTCAACAGCCTCAGCCGGCAGCTCGATCAGCTCTCCGCCTGGCGCTGGCTTTCTCCGTTTCGCTACTACGATCTGAGCCAGCCACTCGCGCCCGGTGGCACGTTCGACGTGCGCGGTGTGGAGGCTCTCTTCGGCAGCGCCGCCGTGATGACAGTGGTTGCGGCCGTGGCATTTTCATACCGCGACGTCGGATCGCCGCTCGTCAGGATCCCGGTCGCTCCGCACCACGTCCTTCGCGAGCCCGACAGAAATCCGGTGTGGCGCGTGCCTGTCCTGCGCGGCCTTTACGAGCGCCGCGCAGGCCTCGCCGTCTGGACCATCGGCGTCGCGCTGCTCGGCGTGTTGATGGTCATCCTCACCAAGAACATCGTCGAGCCACTGCTCGGGCTGGCGCAACTGCGGCCCTACTTCAACCTCTTCATCACGAGCGGCATCTATCCGTCGTTTCTCGGCTTCATCTGGTTCGGCTTCGCCCAGCTGCTCATCGCCGGCTACGCGATCGCGCAGGTGGCGCGATGGTCGGCAGAGGACACAGATGGCCGGCTCGAAGCTGTGCTGAGCAACCCCATCTCACGTCGCGGCGTGCTCATCGAGCGAGCGACGGTTGTGATGATCGGCGCGCTCGTTGTCGCCGCGGCCAGCGGCGTGGCGGTCGGGATCGAATCGCACGCGCAGTCGATCGACCTCAACCAGGGCAGGCTGATCTCCGCGTCGCTGTTGCTGGTGCCGATGGCAATGTTCTTCGCTGCGATCGGCGCGCTGCTTGTGTCTCTGCTGCCTCGCGCCACTGTCGGTTTGCTCGGCGGATTCGCGTTCGTGAGCTACTTCATCGTGCAGCTGGCTCCGATCTTCCACTGGCCGAGCTGGACGCAGGACCTGTCGGCCTTCCACCTCTACGGCCAGCCTCTTAGCTCGGGCGTGGATATCACCGGGCTCGTGATCATGCTGATCGTCGCGGCCGTCGGCTTCGCTGTGTCCGCGTTGCTGATGGAGAGGCGCGATGTCGGCGCTTGATCCGCCCGCCTACAAGAAGTAGCCGGGCGACCCGCTACAGGAGGTACACTCCCCCACATGCCGCGATCGATGTGGAAAGGCGTCGTCTCGTTTGGAATGGTCTCCATCCCGATCCGTCTCTACAACGCGACCGAGGCGAGCTCCAAGGTCTCGTTTCGGCAGCTCTGCCCGGAGCACAAGTCGCCCATCAGTTACAAGCGGTGGTGCCCCGAGGGCGAGCACGAGGTCAGTTACGGCGAGATCCTCAAAGGATTCGAGGTCGGACGCGACAGGTACGTGATCATCGACGACAAGGACCTCGACAACCTGCCCCTCGCGACCGCGCACTCGGTCGACATCCAGGAGTTCGTGCCCGCGGAGGACATCGAGCCTGGCCTCTACTTCAAGAACGCCTACTTCATCGAGCCCGAAGAGCTCGGCAAGAAGCCCTACCACCTACTTCGCAAGGCGCTCGAGGCGACAGGCCGCATGGCCATCGCCAAGATCGCGCTGCGCGATCGCGAGCATCTCTGCGCGCTCCACGCGAACGGCAACGGTCTGCTCATGAATACCTTGAACTGGCCCGACGAGATCCGCACGACCGAGGGCCTCAAGGGACTCGAAGGCGACGTGAAGATCAACCCGAAAGAGCTGGAGATGGCCAAGGCGCTCATCGAGAGCCTGGCGGACCGCTTCGAGCCTCAGCGCTACAAGGACGAGTACCGCGAGGCGGTCATGCGCGTCGTCCAGGCCAAGATCGACGGCGAGGTCATCGAGGCGCCGCCTGCGCCGCAGACCGCCAAGGTCATGGACCTGATGGAAGCGCTGCGTGCGTCGGTCGAGGCGGCCAAGAAGAGCCGGTCCACGCGCGGCAAGGAAGCACAGCCGGCGGAAGCGAAGCGGGCGCGTCGTAAAGCCTCCTGAGGGAGGGTCTCGGGCGTTCGGGTCTAATCTCGTTGGCGTGGCTGACGCTCCCGCCGACCAGCTGCAGATGGAGCTCGAGGGCTTCCCAAGCGAGGTGCGGCCCATGCAGGCCGCATCGGCGGAGGCGCCGTTCAGCTCCGTCGACTACGTCTTCGAGGTCAAGTGGGACGGCCTGCGATGCCTCCTCTTCCGGGATCCGCATGGCCACGTCCACATTCACGATCGAGGCTTCAACGACCTGACCGCGATCGTTCCCGAGGTCACGGCCGCTGCGTCCCGAGTGCCGCCAGGGAGCGTCATCGACGGCGAGGTGGTCGCCACCGATCGCGACGGACGGCCCGACTATCACCGGCTGCGCCAGCGCCTCGCGGGCGGAGCCGCCCTGCGCGAGCAGATCCCCGTCGCCTACCTCGCGTTCGACGCGCTCTACCTGGAAGAGAAGCCGCTGCTCAAGCAACCAGTGACCCGCCGGCGCGCCCGCCTGCAGAAGTCGGTCGAGGCCGGCGGACACATCTTCGTGCCCGATCACATAGAAGAGGACGGAGTTGAGCTTTTCGAGGCGTGCCTCGAGCGCGGCCTCGAAGGCGTGGTGGCCAAGCACAAGCAGAGCCCATACGTGCCGGGACAGCGGAGCCCGTTCTGGCTCAAGGTCAAGGCCGTCAAGTCCGACGACTTCGTGGTCGTCGGGTGGATGGGCGAGCGGCCTTACGACGCGCTGGTGGTCGGCTTTTACGAAGACGGGAGGCTGCTGCCGTGCGGAACCGTGGGCGGCGGCTGGGACGACGAGGCTGCCCGGTTCGTCAGGACCCGGCTCGCCGAGCTCGCAAGCGAAGCCTCGCCTCTCGACCCGCCGCCAATCATGGTCAAGCCGGTCCACTGGTGCCGTCCCGAGCTCGTGGTGAGCGTCCGCTATTCGGAGTGGTCGCCTGACGGCACGCTTCGCTTTCCGATCTTCAACTCGCTGCGGCCCGAGGTGCATCCAGCCGAAGCCGTGCGTCACCGTCCGCGAGTAGTGACCAGCGGCCACGTCAAGCCCGGCACGCTCGCCTACGACCTGACCCGCTTTCCTTTCTGATGCAGGAGCAGCCGCAGCAACCCCGCATCGACGCGGTCACCGGAGCTTTCAGCTATACGGGGCGGTTCATCGCCCGGAGGCTGCTCGAGGAAGGGCGCCGTGTGCGCACGCTCACCAATCACCCACACCGTCCAGGGGCCGAGGACGTGGAGGCCGCCGTGGAGGTCGAGCCGCTGCGCTTCGACGATCGATCCCGGCTCATTGCCTCGCTGCGGGGCGTGGACGTCCTTTACAACACCTACTGGGTGCGGTTCCCGCACGGCGGCCTGGACTTCGACCTCGCGGTCGCCAACACGCGCATCCTCATCTCCGCGGCCGAGGCGGCCGGCGTCCGCAAGTTCGTGCAGATCAGCGTGAGCAATCCCTCGGTCGACTCTCCGCTGCCCTATTACGCCGGCAAGGCGCGTGCCGAGGAGCTCGTTCGCGAGTCGGCGCTCAAGTGGGCGATTGTCCGGCCGACGCTCGTTTTCGGACCCGGCGACATACTCATCAACAACATCGGGTGGATGCTCAGGCACATGCCGGTGTTCGGGATACCCGGGCTTGGCCAGTACCGCCTTCAGCCTGTCGACATAGAAGACGTGGCCGACATCGCGGTCAACGCGGCGAGGCACGACGAGAACATCACTGTGGACGCCGCCGGTCCCGAGATCCTCATGTACACCGAGCTCGTCGACCAGATCGCTGTAGCCGTGAGGCGCAGGCCTCCTTACGTGTACCTGCCTCCGTCGCTGGTCACGCTGGCGGGCAAGGTGATGGGCCTGTTCCTGCACGACGTGATCCTCACGTCGGAAGAGGTGAAGGGCTTGATGATGGAGCTGCTCGTGTCTGAGGAGCCGCCGCAGGGCACGCGACGTTTCGACGACTGGCTGCTTCGTCAGGCCGAGACGATCGGCCGGACCTACGCCTCAGAGCTCGACCGGCACTTTCGGATGCCTGGGCAGATCACTCAAACGGGTCCTCGACCAGCTCAGCCTTGAAACCGCTCACCGGGTCGCCGGTGAGCCCGACCACCGCGAAGCGGATGCGCCCGCGCCAATCGGCCAGCGCGCGATATTCGGCCGCCGCGGCCTTCAGCGCCCTGCGCTTGCGCGCGCCGACAGACTCGAGCGGCGTGCCAAACGCATCGGTGGTCCGGGTCTTCACCTCGACCACTACCATGTCGTCGCCGCACCGGCAGAGGAGATCGATCTCTCCTCGCCTCGCCGTGAAGCCTGCGCCGACGACCTCGTAGCCTCGCCGGGTCAGCAGCTCGGCGGCCGCCTTCTCCCCGGCGCTCCCTAGTTGGCGGCGCTGATGAACGCGCGGAACGGAGCCCACGTCGTGCGGTGGATCGGACTCGGGCCGAGGCGGAGGATGGCCGACCTGTGCGCCCGCGTGGCGTATCCCTTGTGGCCTGCGAAGCCGTAGCCCGGGTACATGCGGTCGTACTCGATCATGGCCCGGTCGCGCGCGACCTTGGCCACGATGCTGGCGGCCATGATCGAAGCGCAGGTGCGGTCTCCTTTCACCACCGCCATCTGCGGCAGCGGCGCATGGGGCACGTCGAACGCGTCGACCAGCAGGTACTCGGCCGGTACTCCCAGCCCCGCCACTGCGCCCGCCGTGGCGAGGTGGCGCGCTCGAGTCAGCCCGAGGCTGCAGACCTGCGCGTGATCGACCGCGCAGACGGAGACGGCTACCGCCTTGCGGCGGATGATCGCGTCGAGCCGCTCGCGCTCGGGGAACCTGATCAGCTTGGAGTCGTCGAGGCCCGAGATCTTCACGCCGATCGGCAGGACGACCGCCCCGCCGACGACAGGACCCGCGAGCGGGCCCATGCCGACCTCGTCGACCCCGGCCACGACCAGGTAGCCCATGGAGCTGGCCATCCGCTCGTAACGCCACAACATCGGCCTGCCCATCGGACCCGAGATTACCTGCGAACCGGTCGCGAGCTCAAGATGCCCTTAACAACGAGCGCAAGGGGGACAGGTCCCCCTTGCGGAGAACCCCCTCGCCACGCGACGCTTGGCGGCAAACCCGAAGCCCGAAGTCTTGGCTCGGCGCAGCCGAGCCAACCCTGCCACGCCAGCTACTTTTCCTGCCCTTGCTCGGTTCCTTCGGTGGCTTCGGGCACTTCGCCTTCGGCCTCTTCGGCCACAGCCGCCAACGCGCCGCGGCGCTCGCGGATCCGCGCGCCCTTGCCGACCTTGCCTCGCAGGTAGTAGAGGCGCCCCTGCCGCACGTCGCCGTGACGAAGCACGTCGATGCGATCGATGCGGGGCGAGTGGACGAGGAAGGTGCGCTCGACGCCGACGCCGTGCGTGACTCGCCGCACCGTGAAGTTCTGGCGCAGCCCGCCCCCGGTGACGCGGATGACGATGCCCTCGAACACCTGGATGCGCTCGCGCGTGCCCTCGACCACCTTGGCGTGAACCTTGACGGTGTCGCCGGCGCGGAGCGCCGGCACCTTTGCCTTCTGTTGCTCTTTCTCGAGCTGCTGGATGACGTTCATTTCAATGTCTCCTAGTGGATTTATATCAGTGCCGCTGAGCGCTCTGCGCGTGGCGCTGCGCCGCCTGCTGCTTGCGCCACTGGCGGATTCGCGCGTGGTCGCCTGACAGCAGGACCTCCGGAACTCGGATGCCGCGATACTCGGCGGGCCGCGTGAACTGCGGGCAGCCTGCCAGCTCGCCCCCGAAGGTGTCGTTCTCCAGCGAGCCCGGATCGCCGACCACGCCGCTGATCAGCCTCGCCACCGCGTCGATCAGCACCATTGCGGGAAGCTCCGCCCCGCTGAGCACGTAGTCGCCGATCGAGATCTCGCGTGCCGCCAGGCCGGTGCGCACCCGGTCGTCGACGCCCTCGTAGCGCCCGCAAACGATGATGAGTCCCGGCTCTCGCGCCAGCTCCGCTGCCAGCCGCTGGTCGAGGCGCTCGCCCCACGGCTCCATCAGGATCACCGGCCCCGGGTTGTGGAGCATCGCGCCCTCGACCGCTTCGAAGATCGGCTCCGGCTTGAGCACCATGCCAGGGCCTCCGCCGAACGGCACGTCGTCGACTTGCCGGTGCCGGTCGTGCGTGAAGTCGCGCAGGTCGTGCGTGTGGAGCTCGAGCACCCCATTGGCGATCGCCCTGCCGACGACCCCCTGGTCGAAAACAGGCCCGAACATTCCCGGGAAGATAGTCACGACGTCGAATCTCATGGCGACTCTTCCACCGTGAGCAGCCAGTCGGCCACCACGACCCTGCCGGCCTCGAGGTCCACCGTCAGCACGGCGTCCTTCGTAGCCGGGATCAGATGCTCGGTGGCACCATCGCGGCTGATCCACACATCATTGGCGGGCTTCTCCAGCACCTCCTCGATGCGACCCACGCCGTGGCCTGAGGCCGTGATGACCTCGAGGCCAATCAGCTGGTGATGATAGAAACGGCCGGCGCCGGCTGGTCGCCCGGCTTGCTCGCCAACCTCCAGGTACCGGCCGCTGTACATCTCGGCGGCCGTCCGATTGTCGATCCCAGCGAACTTGACCACCAGGTCGCCGCCCGCGGGGCGGCTCCACTCAACGCGGCGCTCGGCGCCGTCGAGAAGCAGCACGGAGCCTCGGTCGAACCGATCGCTGAAGTCTGTCAAGGGCACAACCTTGACAGCTCCGTCGAGTCCGAAGGCACCACCAACCTGGCCCACCCGGATCACCTCGGCGGGTTCGCCAGGTCCACGAACACGCGCTTGTGGTCCCGCAGCGATGCCACGCGCACCAGCGTGCGGAGCGCCTCGATGTTGCGGCCGGCCTTGCCGATGAACCGGCCCACGTCGGCGTCCGCAAGTTTCACTTTGATCGCCACGGTTCCCCCGCCGCGCTCGAAAGACTCGACGTGAACTTCCTCCGGCTTCTCAGCCAGGGACTTCGCCACGTACTCCACGAGCGCCCGGTAGTCGATGCTGGGGCCGGACGTGCCCTCTCGTCTGTATCCGCCGCGGTTGTAACCACCGCGGCCGCCGTCACGCCGAGGCGGTCGACTTGCGCGTCTCTGCAAATCGCTCAAGGATCCCCTCCCGCTTCAAAAGGCTCCGCGCGGCCTCGCTGGGCTGGGCGCCCTGCTGGAGCCAGCGCACTACCTTGTCGACATCGATCTTGACTTTCACCGGGTCCGTCATGGGGTCGTAGTAGCCGAGGTGCTCGATGAATCGCCCATCGCGCGGCGACCGGGCGTCCGCGACCACCAAGCGATAGAACGGATGCTGCTTGGCGCCCATCCGTCTGAGCCTGATCTTTACCAATTGCCTCCTCCTTGACCGAATAGCCGGGGCGCCGCACGGCGGGTCCCGGCGAGTCCACGCTGTTTTGGCTGCCGGCCCATCTGCCTGGCCAGCTTCTGCATTGCGTCCCTTGCCTTGAGGACGCGGTTCACGTCCGACGGTTGCGTGCCGCTGCCGCGGGCTATGCGGCGTTTGCGGGCACCATCGATGAGCTCAGGGCGCGCTCGTTCGCGCGGGGTCATGGAAAGGATGATGGCCTCCATCCGGCCCATCTCCTTTTCGGTGTCCTGCCCGCCCACCTGCGCCTTCAGCGCCGCGCCGCCGGGGAGCATGTCGAGCACCCCTTCCAGCGACCCCATGCTGCGCAGCTGCCGGATCTGAGTGAGGAAGTCGTCGAAGCTGAGCTGCCCCGCGCGCAGCCTGCGCTCGACCTCGGCAGCCTGCTGCTTGTCGACGGCCGACTCCGCCTTTTCGATGAGCGACAGCACGTCGCCCATGCCCAGGATGCGGGACGCCACGCGCTCGGCCTGGAAGATCTCGAGATCCGCCGGCTTCTCGCCGGTGCCCGCGAACCGGATCGACTGTCCGGTGGCGAGGCGCAAAGAAAGCGCCGCGCCGCCCCGTGAGTCACCGTCGAGCTTGGTGAGGATGACGCCGTCGAGGACCATCCCCGACCCCGAGTGAAAGTCCACCTTCTCGCGCTCGGCCAGGATGCGCAGCTGCTCGACGGCGGCCGGTCGCCGCAGGTCGAGGCCGACGACCAGCGGCCTGTGGTGGTCGCGGCGCGCAAACAGCGCGAGCTTCACCGCGGTGGTGGTCTTGCCCGAGCCCTGCAGCCCGACAAGCATCACGACGGTCGGCGGTGAGCTTGCGTACTTGAGCCCTGTCGCGTTGCCACCCAGCAGCTCGACCAGCTCGTCGTGCACCGCCTTGACCACGGTCTGCGGGGCGGTCAGGCCCGGCGAGATCTCAACACCTGTCAGCCGTGCGCGGACGCGCTCGACGAACTCCTTGACGACCTTGAAGTTGACATCCGCCTCGAGCAGCGCAAGACGCACCTCGCGGAGCGCGGTGTCGACGTCTTCGGGACGCAGCACGCCACGGCCCGTGATCTTGCGGAGCGCCTCAGTGAGGCGGGCCGACAGCGTCTCGAACATCAGACCGAAAGCCTCGCCATCCGGCGCTGCAGGCCCTCGAGCTCCTTCTCCAGCGCTTCGATCGCGCGCTTGCGCCGCACAGCCTCCGTGAGCAGGCCGAGCCGGCGCTCGTATTCCTGCATGGAGTGAGTCGACCGCTTCACGATGTCGTGCACCGCAGCACGCGACGTTCCCTCGTGGTTGGCGATCTCCGCCAGCGACCAGTCGCTGCGCAGGTACAGGTCGAGAATCGCCTGCTGGTGGTCGGTCAGCAGGGCTCCATATCGCTCGTAAAGGGCAAGCGATCGCCCGCGTGCCTGAAGGGTGTCAAGGCGCATACCTTGACAGCTTAGCAGGGCTAAAATCGGGGGGTGCTCGGCCCGCTGGGTGTGGAAGCCTTCCGCTATCACCGTTGGGCCAACCTGCACCTGCTCGACGTGTGCGCGGGATTGACGGCAGAGCAGCTGCAGCTGACCGCGGCAGGAACATACGGCACGATCGAGGCAACGCTCACCCACCTCGTGGGCGCGGAGCAACGGTACATCTGGCGGCTCACAGGCGACGAACCCCGGTTCAAGGAGAAGGATGGATTCCCCGGCGTGGCCACACTCCGTGACCTCGCAGCCGCATCCGCCGGCCGCATGATCGAGCTCGCCGAGCAAATCAACCCTGACGACGAGTTCGAGACCACGTTCTCAGACGAACGGCTTCGCATGCGCTCGGGTGTCGTGCTCGTGCAGGCCCTGCATCACGGCAACGACCATCGCACTCACATCTGCACGGTGCTTGGCAGCCATGCGATCGCGTACGGCGACATGGACGTATGGGCGTACGGGGACTCGGTCGGGGCCATCGTGGCGTTGGGCGCTGGCTGACGCAGGTGCTGACGGCCTTCATCCTCATCAAGGCGTCGCGCGAAGGCCTGACGACCCTTGGACCCCACCTCGCGGACATCGAGGGCGTCGCCGAGGTCTACACGGTCACGGGCGAATGGGACTTCATCGCCATAGCGCGTGTCCGCGAGCACGAGGAGCTCGCCCAGGTCGTGACCCGGCGACTGACCCACCTCGAAGGTATCGAGAAGACGCAGACGATGGTCGCTTTCCAGCAGTTCTCGGCGCACGACCTGGAAGCAATGTTCGGACTGGGGCTGGAAGACAAGCAGACCTGAGCGGTCTCCGTCCGCGAGTGCCGGCGATCGGCTACTTCACAGCTGGCCGCGAAGCCGCCTGATCGGAACCTCCACGAGCGCGCGCCACTGCTGGCGGATCGCGATGCCTGTCGGCACAGCACGGCGCATGCCAAGTCGCGGTCGCGTGCGGCGCTCGGCGATCGCAGCCCTGAAGTCTCCCTCGTACGCGGTCACGACGCGGCCGATGTCGTGGCTGCCAAAATGGCTGTCGCTGCCGCCGATGTGAGCGCCAAGCCGCTCGGCGTTGGCCCCGACGAACGCATCAAGTGCTTTACGACGCCGGCGCCCGATGGGCGCCGTGAACATCACCTCGATGCCGTCGACCGGGTGGACTTCCAGCAGACGGCGCAGCATCCCCGGTTGGATCGAACCGAAGTAGACGGGCATGAACGGATGCGGCACGATCGCCAGGCCGCCCTGGTCGTGGATCGCGGCGACCGTGTCGGCCGCCGACATCCCCATGCGCACCGGTCTTTCCAGAAACCAGCCAAGGATGTGCGTCTGCGCGGGCAAGGCAGTCGTGACCTCCTGCCCCGCAACGACCTGCAGGCCCATGGCCTGGCCGCGTTCCTGCACGTCCTTGACCGACCGCATGGTGTCGTGATCGGTGACCGCGATCAGATTGAGCCCAGCCGCAACCGCAGCTGCGACGAGCTCGGCCGGCGTCACCATGCCGTCGGACGCCGTCGTGTGGCAGTGCGGGTCGGCGATAGGCATCAGTCTTCGACCAGTGATCGGATGTAGGCGGCAGGGTCGAACTGCGCCACGTCGTCGATGGTCTCCCCCACGCCGGCGAGCTTCACCGGGATTCCCATCTCGCCCTCGACGCCGATGACCGCGCCGCCCTTCGCAGTGCCGTCGAGCTTGGCGAGCACGAGCCCGGTCATCGGCACCGCGTCGTTGAACGCGCGAGCCTGCGTCATGCTGGCCAGTCCCACGGTCGCGTCAAGCACGAGCAGCGACTCGATTGCGCGCCCGTCCTGCGCTTTGGCGGTCACGCGGCCGATCTTCGCCAGCTCCTGCAGCAGGTTGCGCTGTGACTGCAGGCGGCCGGCGGTGTCCGCGACGACCACGTCGTGCCCGAGACGGCGTGCTTGCTGGATCCCGTCGAACACCACTGACGCAGGATCGGCCCCCGGCGCGCCGGCAAAGCTCGTCACGCCCGCCCGCTGGGCCCACTGCACCATCTGCTCGATGCCCGCCGCGCGATACGTGTCGGCCGCCACGATCAGCGGCTTTCGTCCCTGCTTCGCCAGCAGATGCGCAAGCTTCGCGGCGGTGGTGGTCTTGCCCGCACCGTTCACCCCGTACAGCAGGATGCATGCGGGTGCGGGGTCCAGCGTCAGCGCGCGCGGGCCGGCCGACATGACGCCGAGCGCTGCCGCCACCAGAGCCTCGCGCGCTCCGTCGGCCGTGTGCGGCGCTCGCGCACGCACCTGCTGCACAAGCCGCGCCGCCATCGAAGGGCCTACGTCAGCGACCAGCAGGAGCTCATCCAGCCTTTCGTAGTACTCACCGCCTAGAGGCGGCCCGAGCGCGCGGAGCCCTGCAGCCAGCAGGCTTCGCGTGCGCCCGCCGACTCGACTCCACATCCGGTCGAGCCTACCGGATGCGGCTGTCGCTATCCCGCGGCGCGGGCGGCCGGGTTGTGCCGGACAGCCGGCTTGCGGACGTCCTCGAGGCGCACCGACACGAGATGCGACGTGCCGCTTTCGTCGAGGTGGATTCCGTAGAGCGTGGATGCGTGCGACATCGTCACGTGGTTGTGAGTGATCACCAGGAATTGGCGCTGCCTGCCAAGCCGGGACAGCATCTCGCCGAATCGGCCGACGTTCGCGTCGTCGAGCGCGGCGTCGACCTCGTCGAGGATCGTGAACGGACTCGGGTTGACCTCGTCGAGCGCAAGCACCAGTGCAAGGGCTGCGAGTGATCGCTCGCCTGATGAGAGCAGCGTCACGTTCTGCAGTCGCTTGCGTGGCGGCTGGACGAGGATCTCGACGCCCGTGCGCGGGCCGTCTTCGCCTTCCGCGTGACGCAGCGTCGCGCGACCGCCCGGCGCAAGCTGCGAGAAGTACTCCTGGAAGTTCATCGCCACGGCGCCGAAGACCGCTTCGTATCTGGTCTCCTCTTCCTCACGGAGCTTCGCGATCAGCGTCTCCAGGTCGGCGCGAGCGCCGGTGATGTCCTCGAGCTGCTGCTGCAGGTTCGTGTAGCGCTCCTCGAGGTCGCGGCACTCCGCGTCCGCCAGGGCGTTGGTCGGGCCGATCTCTTCGAGGCGCCGCTCCAGCGACCGCATCTCACGCTCACGTGACTTGCCGCCGGGGATGTCTTCTGGCGCCACGCCGTTGGGCATGCGGGTGCGCATCTCCTCCATGCGCGCCGTCAAAAGCTCGACCTCCCGATTGAGGAGATCGAGATTGCCCTCGAGCGTGCTGGTCTTCAGGCGGGCGTCGATCCGAGCCTCCTCCAGGGCGACCAGCTTGCGGGCGCCTTCGGCCATCTCGGCCTCCTCCTCGGGAGACTCGGTCTCGGCCTCGCCGAGGTCCGCTCGCGCGGCGGCGACCGCGGCATCGAGCGCCGGAAGCGATTCGGTCGCGGCGTCGGCCGCTGCATCAGCAGCTGCGAGCCGGTGCGTGCGGTCCTCCGCAGCGTGCGTCAGCGCGATGACGTCCTGGCGCACCGTGTGCAGGCGCCGGCCGAGGTCGTCGATGCGGTCACGCCAGCGAAGCCTTTCGGCGTCGACCTGGTTCACCGTCATGCGCTGGTCGCGCAACGCCTCCGACTGCGATTCGAACTCCCGCTCAGCCGCGGCGGATCGCTCTTCCGCAGAAGAGGCCGCTCCCTCGAGCTCGGACAGCTTCTCGGAGGCGGCGTCTTCGGACACGCGTGCCATGTCCAGGAGACGGCGCGTCTCCGCGAGGCCTCCTGCCTCGGCAGCGCGCGCTCGAAGCTCGGAGAGCTTGCTGTTCAGGCCGTGCGCCCTCAGGGCGGCGTCGTCGAGCGTCTCGGCCACAGGCTCGAACTCCGCGATGCGGGCGCGAAGGTGGGCACGCCTCTCGGCGACGGCCGCGCGGCCGTCGGCCCCTGCGCGGATCATTCCGGGCACGTGATAGACGCCGTCAAGGGTGACGTCGCGTCCGGCCACGACTCCGCCGAGAATCGCGCGCGCGATGGCCTCATAGCCGGCCTCGACCCTCACGTGGTGGACCAGCGAGGCTGCGGCTGCATCAGCGGCGGCTGACGGGTACAGCACGGTGGTCTGGCCTGAGCTGCTGCCGCCGGCCTCGATCGCGGCCTTCGCGTCCAGCGCGACCAATGCGTCCGCGAGGGGCCCGAGCACTGCCGCGAGAGCCTTTTCGTAGCCCGGTTCGGGCTGAATCACATCCCCCAGCCGCGGCCCCGACGTGGCATCGGAGTAGAGGCTTTGCAGCCCGTCGAGCTCGGCCGCCAGCCGAGCCAGCTCGGTCGAGGCCGACTGCGCCGACTCGAGCGCTCGCCTCGCCTCAGCCGTCTCGGTCTCGATCGAGCTGATCTCGCCCAGAGCGGCGGCCAGTGGCTCGACGCGATCGAGCTGCTGCTCCAGGAACTCACGGCGCGTGCGCTGTCCGGCGAGCGTCGATGCGGCGGCGGCCGCCGCGCGGCGGGCCTGGTCTGCATCGCGACGAGCGTCCTGCAGCGGCGAGGCGTCCAGCGCTGCCGGCATCAGCGGGCTCACGGGCAGGTCCTCGAGTGCGGCCTTGGCCTGTTCGAGCTCCACGACCAGCTGACGCTGCAGGGACCGGGCCGCTGTCTCTCGCGCCGTGTTCGCTGCCTCCTCCTGCCGCACCGCTGTCGCGATGGCGCGATCGTTCTCCGCACGCGCAGCTGCAAGCTGCCTCTTGTGCTCCGCGTCCGAAAGCCACAGCCGCAGCTCGCCCAGCCGGCGCTGTCGGGCAAGGCGGCGGTCCTGCGCGGCCTGCACCTCAGCTCGCCCGGACTGGAACTCGCGCTCGGCTACAGCTGCCGCCTCGCGCGCCTCGGCCATCCGGCGGTCGAGCGACTGCGCCTGCGACGCGGCCTTGCGGTGCGAGTCGCGCACCTCGCGCCACTCCTCCCACAGGATGCTGCCGCGCAGCGCCTCAAGCCGCGCCGACGCCTCGGCCGCCTCGCGAGCGGTGGCCGCCTGGGCTCGCAGGACCTCGAGCCTTGGCTGGATCTCGGACCTCAAGTCCTCGAGCCTCAGCATGTTCTGCGCCAGCTCGCCAAGACGCTGGGCCGCCTCGTGGCGGCGAGTCTTGACGCCTCGCACCTGGGCCGCCTCTTCGAGCAGCTGCCTTCGCTCGGCCGGCGTGCACACGACGATCGACTCGATGTCGCGCTGGTCGATGATCGCGTACGAGTCGAGCGTTAGGCCGGTCGATGACAGCAGGTGAAGCAGGTCGCGGCGGCGGACGCGCGTGCCGTTGAGGAAGTAGTCACTTTCCCCGTCGCGCTCCACCCGCCTCGAGATGGCGACCTCGGCGTAATCGACCGGCAGGCGGCCGGAGGTGTTGTCGAAGACGACGGTGACCTCCGCGAACGCCGCCCGCGAGCGACGCTCTCCGCCCGCGTAGATGACCTCCTCCATCTTCCGGCTCCGAAGATCGCGCGCCTGGCCAGAGCCGAGCACCCATTTGATGGAGTCGACGATGTTCGTCTTGCCCGAGCCGTTGGGGCCGACGATCGCCGTCACACCGCCTTCGAACCGAATTTCGGTGGGGCGGGCGAACGTCTTGAAGCCCAGTAGCTGCAGCGAACGGAGGAACAAGGGCCGCTTCACGGTAGCAGATGTGGTGGGCATTCCGCTATCAACTAGTGACGGTTTGGTGGCGTTACTCCAGCTCTCCGAACTGGCGGCTGGGAGGCGGCTCCGCGATCTGAGGAGCGGCGTCGTCTGAAGGTAACACCGACACGGGTACAGGCGATTCGGGCAGCGGCTCGACGGGGGCCGGCTCGGACTTGGACGTCCTGCGAGGCTGGCGCGAACCGCGCCGCGCCCTCGACCGTGGAGGCTTGATGGCGGTCGCCGGCTTGAGAGCGCCAACGAGGCTCTCCAGCGCCGCCCGGGCAGCTTCCTGCTCGGCCTCTTGCTTGGTCGAGCCGTGCCCGGTGCCGAGCGGCTCGGCGCCGGCAAACACAACCGATGTGTATTCGCGCTTGGAGCCGACCTTGGCCCCCTCGCTGTCGTAGACCGGCGTCTGTCCGAACCTTTCCTGCGCGACCTGCTGGAGGCGGCCCTTGAAGTTCTCATCCTGGGCGGGCTCCGGCAGCGAGCGGTACCGGTTCAGGTAGTAGTGGTACGCGGCGTCGTAGCCCGCGTCGAGGAAGATCGCGCCGAGCAGGGCCTCGAACGCGTTGGCGAGCAGGGACTTCAGGCTGCGTCCGCCTCCGCGCGCGATGCCCTTGCCGAGATACAGGTAGCTGCCGAGGTCGAGCTGCTCAGCCAGCTCCGCGAGCGTGTTGGTGTTGACCATGGCCGACCGCGTCTGTGTCAGCTCGCCTTCGCTTGCGCCTGGGTGGTGCTTGTACAGGTACTCGGCGCTGATGAGCTGCAGCACCGCGTCGCCCAGGTACTCGAGCCGCTCGTTGTCGCGCGGCGACAGGTGCGGGCTTTCATTGGCGAATGAGCTGTGGGTGACCCCCTCCAGCAGGAGGCTCGGATCGCGGAAGTAGATGCCGATCTTTTGCTGCAGCTGCTGCAGCGTTGGAGATTGAGGCGCCGCGTCGGGTTGTGCTATGAGCCGGCCTTCTCCTGGATGTACTCCCAGGCCTGACCGACAGTCGTGATCTTCTCGGCGTCCTCGTCCGGTATCTCGAGACCGGTGTTCTCCTCGAACGCGTAGATCAGCTCGACCAGGTCGAGCGAGTCGGCGTTGAGGTCCTCCTGGAAGGAGGCGTCCATCGTCACCTGCTCCGGCTCGCAGCCGAGGCGCTCGACGATGATGTTCTTGAAGTCTTCGAAGCTTAGTTTCTGAGTTTCCAAATCATTGCCTCCAGTGCGGAGTGGCCCTTGCGTGGGTCGAGCCCTACTGTATCAGCCCCGCGAGATCGGCTATTGCGGCCGGGGTTGACACCGACAGCGCCTTCGCTCCGGGCGCCAGCTCTTTCATCATCCCGGTGAGGGCTCGCTTCGGGCCCACCTCGACGAACGTGTCGCAGCCCATCTCGACCAGGCCCTGCACGCATGCTGCCCACCGCACGGGCGACCGCAGCTGCATCTCCAGGACGTGAGGGATGCGGTCACCGTCGGCGTGGGGCCGGCCCGTCAAGTTGGCCATCACGGTGATGACTGGACGCCTCCATTCGATCCGATCCAGCGCCTTGCGCAGCTCCTCCGCCGCGGGTGCCATCAGAGGCGTGTGGAACGCGGCGCTCACGTTCAGCGGGATGACGCGCTTGGCGCCGGCCTCCTGCAGCCGCTTGGTTGCGGCTTCGAGGCCCGCGATGGTGCCTGCGATCACGGTCTGCGTCGGCGTGTTGTAGTTGGCCGGCCACGCGTCGTCGATGCCCGCGAGCGCAACTTCCACCGTCTGGGCATCGATTCCGAGCACCGCGCTCATCGAGCTCGCGCCCGCAGGGATCGCTTCGGCCATGGCGCGACCACGCTCGACCACGGCCTTGATCACCGGCGCATGTTCGACAGCATGCGACGCTGCCAGCGCGCCGTACTCCCCTACCGAATGACCGGCAGCTGCGGCCCACACATGACCTGCGCGTGCCAGCAGCGTCGTTAGTCCGATTCCCATGAAAGTCAGAGCGGGCTGCGCGTTCTGGGTCAGTCGCAGCTCGTCGTCATTGGCCGCGGTGAGGAGGTGGCGAAGATCCACGTCCGCGGCCGACGAGCACTTGTCGCACAGGGCCGACACCTCGTCGTCCTGGAGCAGGTCGGCGCCCATGCCGGCGTGCTGGGAGCCTTGGCCGGGATATAAGAAGGCGAGCTTAGGCATCTGCTTTTGTTGCTCTATTTACGTTGAACATCCCCACCTTGGTCCTCCCCGCCAGCGGGGAGGTCAAATAGCACGCGCAGCTATTCGGTCTTTATTACCTCGCGGCCTGCGTAGTGGCCGCAGTTGGGGCAGATGGCGTGCGGCCGCTTCGGCTTTTTGCAGTTCGGACACGGCTGGATCTGCACGAGGGCCAGCGCAAGGTGAGAGCGCCGGCGGCCCTTCTTCGACTTGGATAGCTTGACCTTCGGTAGAGCCATGGCCGCCGAATTCTACCGGAGACTAAGAACCAGTCGTTTGATCAGCGCCTCCACCCCGCGCCGCACGGTCGCGAGGGTTCGCCCAAGATGCGCTTCGAGCTGCTTGAGCTGCTCGAGCGCGTACGCCTCGGCCTCGCGAATGATCTGGTCGGACTTGCCCTGCGCGTCACGCACGACCTGCGCCGCATGTCGCTCGGAGCGACGGAGGATCTCGTGCTCGGAGACCGTCTCCTCGGCGCGCTCGTTCGCGCGCGACATGATGCGGGCCGCCTCGGAGTGAGCCTCCGTGACAATGCGCTGCTGTTCCGCAACCGTCCAGTTCGCCTGCTTGATCTCGTCGGGGAGGTTGAAGCGGATCTGATCGATCAGCTCCATCATCTCGTCCTCGTTGACCATCACCTGCGTCGAGAGGGGAACGTGGCGAGCGTTCTGGATGAGGTACTCGAAGCGGTCCAACAGCTCGTCGACCTTTATCTGTACTTCTCCTTCAACGCCCTCGCTATCGGCGGCGGCACCAGGTCGTCGACCTTCCCGCCGTAGCTCGCGATGTCCTTCAAGATACTTGACGAGACGAATATGTGGGCGAAGCCCGACATCAGAAACACCGTGTGGATGTCAGGTGCGAGCTTTCGATTCATCAGCGCTTGCTGAAGCTCTGCGTCGAAGTCCGAATACGCGCGCAAGCCCTTGATCAGCGTCGTCGCCCCGCGCGAGCGGGCGAACTCAACCGTCAGGCCCTTGAAGCTCGTGACCTCGACTCCGTGCCGGCTTTTCAGCGATTCCTCGATCAGCTTGATCCGCTCCTCGACAGTGAACAGAGGCTGCCGCTTTTCGGGGTTGGCAGCGACCGCGACGACAACACGGTCGAAGATGCTGAGCGCGCGGTCGACGACGTCGAGGTGGCCGTTAGTGAAAGGGTCGAAGCTGCCCGGGTAGACCGCGACCTTCTCGCTCACGGGCGCAAGACCGCCAGCATCGTGTCGCCGTAGCGGCGCTCGCGACCCACCTGGAGCCGGCCCATGGCCGGCAGCTGCTGCCTTCGCGAATACTCCGCCACCACCGTCGCCCTGGACGTGGATCGGTCTATGGCCTGCAGCGTGCGATCGAACACGGCGTCGCCATACGGCGGGTCCAGGATGATGAGGTCCGCGGCCTGCAACTCGTCACGTGACGCCTCGATCCAGCGGGCAACGTCGGCGCGAACGATGCGCGCGCGCTCCTTGAGTCCGAGGGCGTCCAAGTTCTGGCGCAGGATAGCAAGACCACGCTCCTCGCGGTCGACGAACGTCACGTGAGCGGCGCCGCGCGACAGAGCTTCGATGCCGATGGCGCCTGAGCCGGCGAAGAGATCGATGACCGTCGCGCCCTCGATGTATGGCGCCACGATGTTGAAGATGGCCTCCTTGACGATGCCCTGGGTCGGCCGGATGTTGCGCGGGGCCTTGAGCCGGCGGCCCTTTGACTCGCCGCCGGTGACGCGCATCGGGCTCAAGGGCGGATGCGGATCGTGCCGGTGCCGTTGATAGTGCCGATGCGCGACGCGCCTTTCAGCTTCGACTCAAACTTCGATGCGTT